>Ga0114981_10000463_pt1 | contig 26259 bp, 28 predicted proteins | sample S_140806_MF_Meta_FD_87028 | JGI IMG/M metagenome (GOLD analysis project Ga0114981, IMG submission 87028) | Freshwater microbial communities from Lake Simoncouche, Canada to study carbon cycling - S_140806_MF_MetaG | ecosystem: Environmental > Aquatic > Freshwater > Lake | place: Lake...
GCCCGGATCTCATGATCCGGGCGTTATTGGAAGAGAAGAATTCGCCAATCCCCGCCCTGGAGCCAACAGCCAGAAGAACTCCAGAGCGGGGCGGCGAAAGGGTTTAGAGGCTACCACCTCCACGGGTGACAGGCTTCCGCTCGAAGGAGTAGCGCAGATCACCGTTTTCGATGGTGATGTAGTTGGCGGCACCGACGATGTCTTCATTGCTGAGACCGGGGACGGAATAATGGCGGCCTTTGAGAGCGCCATGCTTCACGGAGTCGCCTTGGCTGATGTCATGGAGGATTTCGAGGAGGTTTTCACGAGCCTCGCCTTTCTCATCCAGGGCAAAGTTCAAGCCTGCGGCCGAGGCCATGGTGTTGATCGAGACGAGTTCCTGAGCGTTGCGGCGGTCACGAGCCGCATAAAAGGCATCATTGTTACCCCACATAGGAACCAAGATGGCGATGATGATTCCGATGATAGCTACAAAAATCATCACTTCAAAGAAGCTGAAGCCCTGCTTGGAGCGGTGGAGGTAAGGGGTGTCGGGAGGGAAGTTTTTCATGGCTGTTTCGAATTGTGATTCGAAAATATGGGAATTATATCGCACTTGCAAGGTATTTGTTATCATAATTTCATATTTTCTCACTAATGATGTTAAAAATCGTGAATTTGAGCTCAATGGAGCTCTTTCTGACATTTGTCGTTCGTCAGAATCTCGTCGCGAGACGTGCTCCCGCAGACTGCCAACGCTGAAAATCACATCGCAGAGAGAAGGCGGCCTCGATTGGCGGCTAGAGCTGGATTCACGGATCGCTCATTGATTTCCGACGCCTGGGCTTCATGGGTGAAGTTCAATGACGTCTCCCATTAGCGACCAGGACATCTACTTTTTCCGTGAAGGCACTCATCAGCGGCTTTGGGAGGTGCTCGGAGCGCATCTCACTCCGGAAGGCTGCCATTTCTCCGTCTGGGCACCGAATGCACGGGATGTGAGCGTCATTGGCGACTGGAATGATTGGGACGGGCGTGTGCATCCGATGCAGATGCGGGGTGAAAGTGGCGTCTGGGAGCTTTTCGTGCCGGGCGTGAAGGAGAATGCGCACTACAAATTCGAGCTGCACGACCAGCACGGGCATTTACGCGTGAAAAGTGATCCGATGGCTGTTTATGGCCAGCATGGCGCGGCCACCGCGAGCCTTACCTTTGACCTCAAACGCTACCGTTGGTCCGATGGCGAATGGATGCAGCGCCGCTCTCAAGCGGACTTGTATCATTCACCCATGAGCATCTACGAGGTGCATCCGGGCTCGTGGAAGCGGAACATGAACGATGGCGGGCGGTGGCTAAGCTACCGCGAACTGGCGGACGATTTGATTCCTTATGTGAAGGGGCTTGGCTTCACCCACATCGAGCTGATGGGCATCGCCGAGCATCCCTTTGATGGCTCGTGGGGCTATCAGGTGACGGGTTATTATGCGCCGACGAGTCGTTTCGGGAACCCGGACGAGTTTCGTGAGTTCGTGGACCGCTGCCATCAAAATGGCATTGGCGTCATCCTCGACTGGGTGCCCGGCCATTTCCCGAAGGACGATCACGGCTTAGCCAAATTCGATGGCAGTGCCCTCTATGAGCATGCGGACCCCCGCCAAGGCGAGCACATGGACTGGGGCACGCTCATCTTTAACTACGGGCGAACCGAGGTGAAGAACTTCCTCGTCGCCAATGCCCTTTACTGGCTGGACCAGTTTCACATCGACGGTCTCCGTGTGGATGCCGTGGCCTCGATGCTCTACCTCGATTACTCACGCAACGCCGGTGAATGGGTGCCAAACTACCTCGGCGGCCGCGAAAACCTAGACGCCATCGCCTTCATGCGAGAGCTGAACAGTATGTGCTACGCGAATCATCCCGGCACCACCATCATCGCGGAGGAAAGCACCGCCTGGGGCGGCGTCTCACGGCCGGTGAGCACCGGCGGGCTCGGTTTCGGCTTCAAATGGAACATGGGCTGGATGAATGACAGCCTGCGCTACATGCAGAAGGAACCCGTGCATCGCAAATACCACCACGGCGAGGCGTCTTTCTCGATGATCTACGCCTACGACGAGAATTTCATCCTCGTCCTCAGCCACGACGAGGTCGTGCATGGCAAAGGCAGCCTCATCAACAAGATGCCCGGCGATCGCTGGCAGAAGTTTGCCAATTTGCGCATGTTCTTGGCGTGGATGTGGATGCATCCGGGCAAGAAGCTCCTCTTCATGGGGGGCGAGTTCGGCCAATGGAATGAGTGGAAGCATGATGCGAGCCTCGAATGGCATCTCTTCCTCGGTGAAGAGCACAGTGGACTGCAGCGCCTCGTGAAAGACCTCAACCATCTCTATACCAGCCGCAAAGCTCTCCATGCCTGGGATCATGAGGCGGGCGGTTTCTTCTGGCTCGATGCGAACGATGCGGAGGGCAGCGTCTTTGCCTTCGCTCGCACGTCACCGGATGGCGACAAGGTCTATGTGCTCGTGAATGCCACCCCCGTGCCTCGAAAGGGGTATCGTGCCGGTGTCGCGGATGCAGGCAGCTACCGTGAGCTGCTCAATACCGACGCTCCAATCTACGCTGGTAGTGGCGTGAGCGCCGGGGCAGGCTTCCAGGCTCAGGATGTGCCATGGCAAGGCCAGCCCTGGAGCATCGTCGTCGATCTGCCGCCGCTGGGCGTGTTGGTGCTTGGCAGGTGAGGTGGCTCATGTCATGATCCGACCATGAAAACGACAGAATCTCCCGCCGAAGGCCTTCTTTTGAGCCGGTGTGTTCTACCTGACACCGAAAGAATGCCGGTCGAGGTTGCCTCATGGCTGGCGCAGCACGCTCATTTGCCTGAAGAGCATCGAATTCGCGTCCGCGAACTCTACGACAAGCAAATGGACCAAGTCATCAGCGAAAGCGAGAAAGAGGAGTTGGATCGTTATTCGGAGGTCATCGCCACCATCGACATCCTGAGGGCGCGAGCGAAGTCCATCGTCCGTAAAGCAGCCTAAACGAATGGCTCGAGTTCCTTCATCGCTAGTGGGTGCTATCCGGCGAAGAGCATCTGCTCGATGTGAATACTGCGGCCTGCCGGAACTGGAAACGGACGAGCCTTTTGAGATCGAACACATTATTGCCATCAAGCATCATGGCGAAACGGCAGAGCACAATCTGGCTTTCGCCTGCATGAACTGCAATCGCTGCAAAGGCAGCAATGTGGGCGGCATCATTCAGCAAACCAAAGAGTATGTCCGCCTCTTCCATCCTCGCGTGGATGACTGGGAGGAGCACTTTCGTCTCTCAGAAGATGAACGAATCACGGGGCGAACCAAAGAAGGCACGGTGACGGTGGATGTGCTGGCAATGAACCTTCCCCACCTGATGAACCGTCGGCGTATTCTCATCGAGATGGGGCTTTGGTAAATGGCTCGAAGGAAAAGAGGGTTAGCCACGTTCCTTCCGCCCCATGAAATTACTTACTCTCGCCACCACCCTCCTTGCTGCGTTCGCCCTGAGCGCCGCAGACGCGCCCAAGTCGGTCTATGATGTCCCATTGAAGGATATTGACGGCAAAGAAACCTCCCTCAAAGCCTTCCAGGGCAAGGTCATGCTCATCGTCAACGTCGCCTCGAAGTGCGGGAAGACGCCGCAGTATGCGCAACTCGAGCAACTCAATCAGGATTTCAAGAAAGACGGTCTCGCCGTCCTCGGCTTTCCCTGCAATGACTTCGGTAAGCAGGAGCCGGGCTCGAACGAGGAGATCAAGGAGTTCTGCTCCACGAAATACAAAGTAACCTTCCCGATGTTCGACAAGGTCGTCGTCAAAGGCCCCGAGCAGCATCCGCTCTACCAGGTGCTCAGCGGCCCCGCCTCACCCTTCCCAGGCGATGTGAAATGGAACTTCGGTAAGTTCCTCGTTGGTAAGGACGGCAAGATTTTGAAGCGCTTCGAGCCGGGTGACAAGCCGGACGCTCCGCAGGTCGTCGCTGCCATCAAAGAGGCACTCGCCGCGAAATAACTCAGACGAATGCATTTGTTGCCGCGCCCGCCGAAAGGCTGGCGCGGCCTTTTTTTATGCGGGCAGGTAACGGCGGTAAAGCGCCTCCAGCTTGTTGAGCATCACCTCGATGCTGTGATGCTCCTCCACCATGCGGCGGCCAACCTGGCGAAGGCGGTCGGTTTCAGCTTTTTGCTCGAGGGTCTCCAAAATGCGGGCGGCGAGGGCTTCGTGGTCCTCAGCGGGGAAAATGCGCCCCGTTTCGCCCTCTCGGATGATTTCCGGGATACCGCCGCAATCACTCCCGACGACCGCCGTTTGGCAGGCGAGGGCCTGGAGTCCGATTTGGGGGACGCCTTCGTGCGCTTTGGAGGGGATGCACAGCACATCCAGAGCACGTAGGACTTCGGGGATGTCCTCGCGATGTCCCAGAAAGGTCACGGCGGGCCCGGCGCCATCTCGGATGGCGATTTGTTGATAGACGGGCAGATCCCCACCTCCCACGACCACGAATTGAATCGCCTCCCGCTTCTGGCGGAGGAGGTGAATGGCGCGGAAGAAGGTATCGTGACCCTTCCAGTAGCGCAGGACGCTCACCATGCCTACGACGGGCGTGCCGGGCTGCACAGGCAGGGCCGCGCGAGGACCTGCCAAGGTGAACCGATCTGTATCGATACCCGTCGGCAGGGTGGTGATGTCCTCCGCCGCGATGGGGAAAATCCGCCGGAAATGGGAGGTGATGCGGTCACTGGTGGTCAGGACGTGATCGGCAAAAGTCGTGAAGGCATGCTTGCTGATGCTCGGATGGGGGTAATCCACATCAATGTGACGGCTGCGGATCAGCAACGGCGTGCGGGCGAAGCGGGCGGCGATCCCGAGCAGCCATCCATCCCGTGAGCTGTGGGTATTGACGATGTCGATCCGGTTCCGGCGAAGCCAAAAGGCCAGTTGGAGGGCGTCCAGAGGGAGTCGTTTCCGGTCGAATAGGCAGGGGACGACGCCCATGCCAAAATCCTGCGCCCGGCGGAGCACCGGGGACTCCGGGTGGGCCACTAGAAAGACCTTGTGGCCCCGCTGCTGGAATCCGCGTAATTCTGCCATCACCCGGTGCTCCTGGCCGCCCCAACCGCGGGAACTTTCAGAGTGCAAAATACGCCACGGGTGGCGGGTGGGATTGGAGGGCAGGAGGGCGGGGGCAGGCATCTGTTTCCTTGTCTCAGGGAAGGCGAAATTGCATCGAAAAAATCGCCCTGAGTTGAGGCGGGCCTCGGTGAGTGAGCGTCAGCCAAATGGTTAATGACACGAATAAAGCGTTACAAATGCTTTGGCCGATTAAAACAGCATCGGCTGCTCGTCGTCGAGAGTGGTGGACTTTATGCGACGCTTTTTAGGTTTCTCTTCCGCAGCTTCGACCACTTCGAGAGCTTCTACTACGGCCTGTGGTGCCGTCACGGGCTTATAAAGCTCGACTAACGGCGTATCCGTCAAGCTTTCGGAGACCGTTGGGAAAGCAGACTCGATGGTTTCTCCTACTGTGGCCACAATTTCTTCATCATTTATCACGGAAGCTGCGTCATTCAGGTTTTCGTCATTTGGAGCTTCTGAGCTAGGCACTGGCTGCTTCCTTTTCGTCTTTTTTGTAACGCTTGGAATGTTAACCTTGGCTTTCCTGACCCGGTGTTGTTCCACTCGGCGGGCTGTGAGGCCTCTAACCTTCGAAGCGTTGCCATTGTGTCGATCAAAGTTTGGGAAAGCCAGCTTGTCTCCGGACTCAAGAAGCCAGCCTGCTTGAATGACGGCTTCGGCAAAACCTTTGCGACCGCAGAGCTTATCGAGGAATTCTTTTGTAACGTTTAAATCGTTTGGTTTTGCCCCGTTGAGCTCAGCCCATGACCATAGGCGGACGAGCTTTCCGACTACCGCATCCGAGTCGATTCGGAGCTTGGTGGCGATGGCGCAGATTTCCGGTTTGTCCGGGGTAGAGACTTCAATTTTAATCCAGGGGCGGCGCATGAGGAGCGCGACAGGAGCACGGTCTTTTCAAAGGTAAAGAAACATTTAGGGCGTTACATTGTGAACAACTTTAAATCTCATGAAAGCCAAGCCTTTCCCACTCGTTTGCCTTGGCTCATGCTGCGTTTTCTCAGTCTTCTTTTTCTCGCTGTCACGGCCTCTTCGAAGCCTCTTAATGTCGTTGTGCTGTTTGCAGATGACTGGCGGCATGACACGCTTGGTTGTGCTGGAAACCCGGTGGTGAAAACGCCTCATCTGGATGCTTTGGCCAAGGAAGGCGTTCGTTTCACCCACAACTGCGTCACCACTTCCATCTGCGGCGTGAGCCGGGCCACGCTCTTCACTGGCCAGTGGATGTCCCGGCATGGGAATCGGGATTTCAAACCTTTCAACACCCCATGGAGCCAAACCTACCCCGGCATGCTGCGTGAAGCGGGTTACTTCACCGGACACATCGGCAAATGGCACAATGGCAAATTCCCGGTTGAGAACTTTGATTTTGGTCGTGAATACTCCGGCACGCACTGGATCAAGCAGCCGGACGGCTCTCAGATTCACGTCACGAAGAAAAACGAGGTCGATGCCCTGGAATTCCTCCGCTCCCGCCCGGCGGATAAGCCGTTTCTCCTCACTTTGGCCTTCTTTGCCACCCACGCCGAGGATCGGAATCCGAAGCAATACCTTCCGCAACCTGAGAGCATGAGTCTTTACACGGACGTGACCGTTCCTGTGCCGAAATCCTCCACGGAGGACCACTTCCGCCGCCTGCCGCCCTTTGTGGCGCATGAGAAAAACGAGAGCCGGGTGCGCTGGCACTGGCGCTTCGATACGCCGGAGCGTTATCAGGAATACATGAAGAACTACTACCGCCTCGCCACGGAGGTGGACGCTGCCTGCGGGAAGGTGCTGGCCGAACTCAAGGCTCAGGGGCAGCTCGAAAACACCCTCGTCATCTTCACCACGGACAACGGCTACTTCCACGCTGAGCACGGGCTGGCGGACAAATGGTATCCGCACCAAGAAAGCATCCGCGTCCCGCTGATCGTTCGCGATCCCCGGATGCTGGCTGCCAAGCAAGGCCGCACGGATGCAAGCCTCACGCTGAATGCCGACCTCGCTCCCACCATCCTCGCCGCCGCCGGATTGAAGGTCCCGGAGACCATGCAGGGCCGGGATTTTGCCCCGCTCTACCTCGCTGAGGCCGCCCCACCCGCCTGGCGCACCGAGTATTTCTACGAGCACGGCGTGGTGAAAGCAAAGGACGTCATCCCAGCCTCTGAGGCGCTGGTGCGGAAGGATTGGAAGTACATGCTCTGGCCGGATTACGGCACCGAGCAGCTCTTTGACCTCACGGCCGACCCGCTGGAAGAGAGTGATTTGGCCGCCAGCCCGGCCCACGCGGCCCGATTGGCCGAAATGCGGGCGCAGTTCGCCTTGCTGAAAGCGGCTGCGAAGTAAGGCCCGGCTTGCACGCTCCCGGCACCTTGCTACGGACCACATCCACCATCCCCCCGAGTCTCGTGACCAAAATCTTCGAAATCCAAGGCAAATTCGACACTGAAAACGACTGCCACAAGCTGCTCTACGCCCCGCATCCGCTGCCTCTGAAGTATCGTGAAGGGCGGGTGTATAAAATCGAGTTCAGCGGCGAGGAAGCCGCGCTGGATGCCTTTGTGAACAAGGTGCTCGTCGATTCGATCAGCCAAGAGGCCCGCATCGGCGGCCAGCCAGTCCATCAAAAGGCGGCTTTCGTCCTCGAATACGGCATGAAGGGCGCAGCGCTCGATTTGGAGAAGGAAATGATCCTCAATTACTTCCGCAGCATGGCTTCCCCTGGCTTTGAGATCACTCGTCTCACGCTGCGTACTCGCATCTACGTCTTCGGTGAAGGTGCGGAGCCTGCCCAGTTTGTGCGTGACATCGTGAACCCCGCCATTCACACTCACGAGGTTTTGAAAGCGGCGGCGTGAGGCAGGCTGCACAACGCATTCGCGGTTCGATGATTCGAATTTTTCCCATGATTCGATGCTCTGTGCCTGCGGCGTGCCGGGTTGGGAACCTCCGCAGGGCATTTTTAGTGCTGGCTGGGTTTTCTCTGGCTGCCTGCCAGCAGGCCCCGGTGAAGCTGCCCGAGGATGATCTGGTGCGGCAGGCACGCGAGTGGCGGAAGAAGGATGGGATGAAGACGGCACGCGACCGCCTGCTGGTGAGCCTGGAGAAGATGGACGCGGGAGGTGGGGCCTTTGAAAAGAGGCTGCTGCGGACCAATGCGGACAAGCAGTTTGCCTTTGCGGATTCCATGTCGGGGCTAACGCCCGCGCAACGGCAGCGGACCGGGATCTACTTTTTGTGCGGCTTTCACACAGCGACGGATCTTTCCAAGCGGGTGGCTGTGAACGTCGTTGAATCCCTCCGTGCTCAGGGCTGGCACGCACGGCTGATCGACCTAAAGCCGCATGAAACCGTGCAGCAGGACGCTCAGCGGGTGCAGGTGGCGATGGAAAAAGAGCTGCCACAGGTGGACCGGGCGATGCTCGCCGGTTTCTCGAAGGGCGGGCTGGACTGGATGCAGTGGTTCTCGCACGAGGCCGCGAAGCTGCCGGCCCGCGAACGGGCCAAAGTGCGGCTGATGGTGAGCTTTGCCGGTGTGCTGCGTGGGTCGATGGTGGCCGATTGGCTCTACCGCGGCTGGCCGCCCTTTGCCCACACGACGCGGCAGTATGTGCGTCTCTTTGACGAGTATGGAAAGAAGGTGATCGAAGATGTGCGGTCCGTGAGTCAGGACCCGTGGATGCAGGACCCCGCTCCGAGTCTGCGGGAAATCGCTCCCGATTTACGCGTCATTAGCCTGGTGGCGGTGCCGGATGGTCCCAATGGGTATCCGCAGGCACATTTTGGATTTAAGGTGCTCAGCCGACTGGTGGCGGCGCAGTGGCGCTGGGTAGGGCCGCTGGATGGCATGACCGAAAGCGCCTCCCAAGTGCTGCCACCGGGTTCAGGAGTGGAGCAGCATCTCGTGCGGGTGCTGGGATCGCATGCGCTGCTGGATGGGCGCTACCTGAACGGTGCCGCCGTCTCCTCCGCCTTCACGAAAAAGCACGCCGAGCAAAACCAAGGCGGAAAAGAGCTGCTCGATGACCTTTTGCGCAGTCTTCCGCGTGCCTGGGTGATGCGGTAGGCTAGGCACTCAGCTCTTTGGCTCTCTTTGCCACCAGCCCAGCGCAAAACCGATACCCGCTCCGAAGCCGAGGCCGTGAAACAAGCCCCAGCCGAGCTTGGCCACGATGGCCACCTGCGGTTTGGCCCAGCCTTCGATGCCGTGAGCGAGGAAGCCATACATCCATTTTCCGCCAAGGAAATAGCCAGCGGTGTGCAGCACAAAAAGCACCGCCGCTCCGCTCCAGAAGCCACGAGCCTTGCCGAGCTTTATCCACGCTACCCAGCCAAAAAACAGCGTCCCAGCCAGCGCCGCGATCCATTCCCGCTGCTCATGTTTGATCAAGAACCACGCCAAACTCCAAAGCACGGCGTAACCTCCAAACGCGGGCAAAAAGAGCGTGTAGAACCTTCGAAGCCGGTTTTCACCTTTCATGAGCCCGCTCATCGCCAAACCTGATCCGAGCAGGTAAACCAAGGCGATGAGCGCATACATGCCTACCTCGCTCCCGGCGATTCGCGGCACAAAAGCCCACACGGAGTAGGCCAGTAGGCTCACGAAGCCTAGGCCGAGGCTGCCGTGGAGAGTGGATCGAAGAAGGACATTCATGCGGCATGCAAAACGCTCTCCAAGGAAGCTTCTTCGGCTTCTTTCATGTGCCGGCACTCTCGGGATATTCCCCCTTTCCAAACCAAAATTGAACCACTAGCATCGCCTCCGACTCCAACAGCGGTCTCTCCTATGAAAACACCACGCGCTGCCGCCTTTCTCGCTCTCGCTGCCAGCCTCGCGAGTCTTTGTTACCTCCGTGCCGATGACGGTGAAGAAAGCGTGGCGAAGGCCGAAAAACCCAAAATGGCCATCTTTGCCGAGGATGTGACCGTCGATGGCACCCGCCGCCCGGAACTCGGACGTGCCTTGGCTGATAGCCTCAGCACCGCGTTGCTGCGTCGCGGTCAGGTGCGTGTGTTTAATCTCATGACCGAGGAAACCGAGAGCGGCACTCAAGTGCTCCGTTCGCCGCGTGACTCCGGCGTGAACCGCTCACACGCCACCGCTCTCGATAAGGGCCTCGATTACCTCCTTTCCTTCAATCTGCTCTCCAACGGCCCCGAGCATCGCATGACCGTCAAAAAGACCCGCGTGCCGAATTCCGAGCTCGTGGATTCCTGGCAGTTCAGCCACTACGGTCGCGCCAGCGAGCTCTTCAGCCTCGTGCCAAAATTCGTCGAGCGGGTGGACCCCAAGCCCATCATCCGTGGTTACCCAGCGATGCAATCCCCTTCGGAACTGCGCCCCCAACTGCGTCCCGAAAACAATCCCCAGTTTGCCGGGGATTACGCCAATCCCTCCAGCCCACGCTACGATCCTTGGCGGATGAACCAAATGGCGAACTATCCCGATCTCGCCAACGTCCCCAAAGCGCTCACTTATCAAGAGGTCGGCTCCATCGCCCACATCAATGACTTCTGGAAGTTTGCCATCGTGCGTCCGAAAAATGGCGTGCTCCTCAAGGAAAATGACCCGCTCCATGTGCTCTACGATGAAGGCGATGTGTATGCGAACCTGCGTGTCGGCAATGTGGAGCGTACCGGTGCCGTGGCGGACTACGGTGGCCTCACACCAGCCTACAAGCCGCTGTATCGTGGCGACAAAGTCTATGGCTGGGCCACGCCACAGGGCTTTCCTTCGGACCAGCGTGTTGAAGGGTCGAAGTAAAACGCGCTCAGGTCAGATCGCGAAGCTTTCGAGCCGCTTTCAGCACCTTGGCTACAGCCTCGGTCGCTTCCGCCATCGTATTCATTCGGCTGAATGAAAATCGCAGCGTGCTCGCCGCATGCCGCGCCTCATATCCCATCGCCTCCAGCACATGCGAGGGATGCAGTGATGCCGTGTGACAGGCTGAACCCACCGAGCAAGCCACGCCCACCTGATCGAGCAGAATGAGCATCCCCGCCGCGTCGATGCCAGGAAAGCATAGGCTGGAGGTATTCGGGAGTCGCGGCGCCTTCACCCCATGAATCACCGCATCCGGCCACTCGCTCACGATTTGCGCTTCAAAAGCATCGCGAAGCTCGCTGGAGCACGCTGACATGGCCAACTCCGCCGCTTTGCCTAGCCCGACGATGCCGGGAACATTCTCCGTGCCGCTGCGCCGCCCGCCTTCCTGCCCGCCGCCGATGATCAACGGCTCAAAGCGCACTCGCTGGCTTACGAACATGGCTCCGATGCCCTTCGGCGCATGAAACTTGTGCCCGCTCAGGCTCATGAAATCGACCTTCGCATCCAGCGGCACCTTGCCGATCATCTGCACCGCATCCGCATGCACCAAAGCGCCATGCTCATGCGCCAGCGCCGCGATTTCCCGCATCGTTTGAATGACACCGGTTTCATTATTCGCCCACAAGACGGAGACGAGGGCGGCGTCGTTCGACTTGAGGGCTTCATCCAGCTCCGCGAGGTCGATAAGGCCATTGGCATCCACTTTGATGTGGCAAACCGTGCCGCCGCTCTCCTCCCATCGCATCGCACATTCGAGTCCTGCCGCATGCTCGGCCTTCGTCGTGATCAAAGTCGGCCTCTCCGGCCACAAACGCCTGACGGAGGCATGCACTGCATTGATCGACTCCGTGGCGCCGCTCGTGAAAACGACCTCCCGCGCCTCCGCACCGATCATCGCCCCCACCTGCGCCCTCGCTGTTTCCACCGCCTTGCGAGCTTTTCGCCCCGCCGCATAGCTCGCCGAAGCATTCGCCGGATTCTCCCGCCAAAACGGCATCATCACCTCCAGCACCGCTGGATCGATAGGTGTCGTGGCATTGGCATCGAGGTAGATCATTCGCCGACGAGTTGGAGAGCTGATCGGACGAGCGAATCGCTCAAATGAGCGCCTGCATCACGTAAATCGCGAATGAATGGCGCGGCGGCTTGAATGAGATGCTTCTTTTTCGCGATGAGCAGCACGCCTAAACTGCCCGTGACTGGCATACGCATCACTTCCGCGCAGCGTCGCCCGGCTAGATCATCAATCACGACCTCGGATTGACCCGCATCCACCGCCCAGGCGATCACCGCCGTCTCACCCTTGCCGAGATCCCAGCTCGCAATCTCCGAAGGGATGGCCTTATCGTCCCGCACGATGCCCTCAGGCAGGGAAGTGATCCACTGGTGTCCGGGATCAGCGCCTCCAGCCGAGCATACCTCTTCAAAGACGCTGCGGGGAATGATCGTTTCGGAAGGAATACGCAGCAGCAAATCTGCTTGGCCGATTTTTGCCAAGAGAATGACTGGAGAGGCATTGACAATCCAGCGCATGCTAGTGACGGGCCAGGCTGGCCTTGAGGTCTGGGAGCGTTTCCTGCATCGGTGTGACTCCAAAACGACCCAGCGAGTCGATGAAGGCAGCACGAGTGACTCCAGCCACTTCCGCAGCTTTACCCTGGCTGAGCATCCCTGCTTCAAACCACTTCACCGCCGCCGCGAGGCGCATCGCATGTACAAACTCCTTGGGCGACACTCGCAGCGCGGAGAAGGCAGTGTCAGGCAAATCGAGTTCCACAGTCGTAGTCATGGGTCGAGTGTCGCGGTCTCGATTCACACTGTCAACGCCTCCTTCCCGCACTCGACAAGCCACGCCGCCCCGCTAGCATCGCGGTCCTATGCTCGATATCCGGCTCCTTCGCGAAAATCCTGACTCCATCAAACAACGCCTCGCCAACCGTGGCGGCGAACATGCGTCCCTCGTGGATCAGGTGCTTGAAATCGATACCCAGCGCCGCAGTGCCGAGACCGAGCGCCAGAAGCTTCAGGGCGACCGCAACCGCATCAGCAAAGAGATCGGTATCGCCAAAAAGAACGGCCAGGATACCAGCGCCATCGAGGCTGAGGTTCGCGGCATTGGCACCCGCATTGACGAAATCGGTCGTGACGCTGACGCGAGTGATGTGAAGCAGCGCGACCTGCTTCTCAGCATCCCGAATCTTCCTCACGAGGCCTGTCCCGTCGGCCACAGCGCCGAAGAGAATCCCGAAGTGCGTGTCTGGGGCACAAAGCCCGCTTTCGCCTTTGAACCCAAGGATCACACCGCCATCGCTGGAGCACTCGGCATGATTGATTTCGAGGCCGGCGTGAAAATCACTGGCAGCGCCTTCGTCGTTTACAAAGGCGCAGGCGCTCGTCTGGAACGTGCGCTGATCAATTTCCTGCTCGACCTGCACACCATGCAGCATGGCTATCAGGAAATCAGCCCGCCGCTGCTGGTGAAACCCGAGTGCCTCGTCGGCACTGGCCAGCTTCCAAAGTTTGGCGATCAGGTCTATCACAGCCCCGAGGATGATCTCTACCTCATCCCCACCGCCGAGGTGCCCGTGACGAATCTGCACCGCGAGGAAATCGTATCGCATGATAAGCTGCCGATCAATTACGCTGCCTACACGCCTTGTTTCCGTCGCGAAGCTGGCAGCGCCGGTCTCGGCACGCGTGGCCTCATTCGAATGCATCAGTTTGATAAAGTCGAACTCGTGAAGATCACCACGCCGGAGACCAGCGTGGCGGAATTGGAAACGCTGACCGGCCACGCTGAAAATGTGCTCCAACTTCTCGGCCTGCATTACCGCGTCATCGAGCTCTGCACGGGTGACATCGGCTTTGGCTCCACCAAGACCTACGACATCGAAGTCTGGGCTCCCGGACAAGGTGCCTTCCTTGAAGTCAGCAGTTGCTCCAGCTTTGGCGACTACCAGGCCCGCCGCATGAACCTCCGCTTCAAAGACGAGAACGGCAAAAACCGCATCCCGCACACGCTGAACGGCTCAGGCACCGCTTTGGCCCGTCTCTTTGTGGCTCTCGTGGAAACCTATCAGCAGGCGGATGGCTCGATTTTGATCCCCGAAGCCCTTCGCGGTCATTTCAGGGCCGAAAAGATCGGCTGATCGGGCCACTCCAAAGACTTGTTCACAGCGAACACGATTATTCACAGGTTTCGGACCGGTGAAAATCACCACATCTTGTTTCGGAGTCCTTAAAGAACCCCAAGATACGGGAAAAATAGGCCTTGTTCCTTGCGGCCTATCCACCGCGCATGGTTTGCTCCGGGGTAACACTGTCTTTGCTTAACACTCACGTCCCGACCGCGCCATGTACCTCAAGAGCCTCACCCTTCACGGCTTCAAGTCCTTCGCCGACAAGACCCACTTTGAATTCCACAAAGGCGTCACCGGCATCGTCGGCCCCAATGGCTGCGGCAAATCGAACGTCGTCGATGCCATCCGCTGGGTGCTCGGGGAAACCTCCGCCAAAGCTCTTCGTGGCGATGAAATGGCCGATGTCATTTTCAACGGCACCGACAAGCGCAAACCCGTCGGCCTTGCCGAGGTCACGCTCACGATGGCAGATTGCGAGCAGTCGCTGAAAGTCGATTTCAATGAGGTCGCCATCACACGTCGCGTGTATCGCGATGGAAAGAGCGAGTATCGCCTCAACAACACCGTCTGCCGCCTCAAGGACATTCACGATCTCATCGCGGGCACCGGCATTGGCCGCGCCGCTTACTCGATCATGGCGCAGGGCCAGATCGACATGCTTCTCAGCTCGAAGCCGGAAGACCGACGCACCGTTTTCGAAGAAGCGGCGGGCATCACGAAGTTCAAATCGCAGAAGCGTGAAGCCCTGCGCAAACTCGAATACACCGAAGCAAACCTTCTCCGTGTCGCCGACATCATCGCGGAAGTAAAACGCCAGATGGGCACGCTCCAGCGCCAGGCCGCCAAGGCTCGCCGCTACCAGACGCTACTCGAAGACACCCGACTGCTCGACACACACCTTGCTCACAAGCAATACACCGAGTTCTCCGGCGAAAAATCCGAGAGCGAAACGCAGGTGCGCATGCTGGCCAACCAGCTCGAAGAAACGAAGCTCAAGCTCCAAGGTGCCGAGGCCGATGCCGCGCAGACCCGCGAGGCCTACCACGCCCTCGAAAGCCAGATCAGCCAGGCTCGTCAGCAGGCGCAGGAGCTTCGCTCGCAGATGCAGAGCGCCGAAGGTCGCATCGGCTTCAATCGTGAGCGCAGTGAGGATTTGCAGGCCCGCATTCGTCAAAACGAGGAGCAGATGGCCAACAACGAGGAACTCCTTGATCAGGCCCGTCGCGACCTCACCACGGCGGATGAGCAACTCGCCGCCATTCGTGAAAACATCGCTTCACGCCAGCTCGCGGTGAATGAACACGGCTCGCAGCATCAGAACCTCGTCCCCGAGCGCAATCGCCTCGACACTGAGCGCCGCAGCATCCGCGAATCGATTCGCCAGTTCGAAGGCCAGATGGCCGCCAGTGAGGCCCGTGCGCAGTCGTTGACGAATCAAATCGCCGCTGACCGCCAGCGTCACGAGGCGCTCGCTCATGATCGTCAAACCGCCGCGCATGCCCGCGAGGCCAGCCAGGTCGAATACGACGCCCTCCAGCGCCAGATGTCCGAACTCGAGCAGACCCGTGACGAACTCGACGAGAAGGCCAAAACCTGCGCCCGCGACATCATTGAGCGCCGCCGCCAGCGCGATGCGATGAACAACGAGCTCAACGAGCTTCAGCGCAGCCTCACTCAGCGCAAATCACGCCTCGAAGTCATCGAGCAGCTCCTCGCCAAAGGCGAAGGCCTCTCCTCCGGCACGCAGCGTGTGCTCGCCGGCCTCGATAACCCGGAAATCTACTCCACCGGCGTTCGTGGCTTGCTCGCATCCAGCATCGAGGTCGCTGATACCGCTTTTATCCCCGCCATCGAGGCAGCGCTCAAAGATCATCTCCAAGCCGTTTTGCTCACCGAAAGCGAACTCGCCGCGCAGATCGTCCAAAGGCTCTCTGATCACAAAATGGGCCGCGCCGCCCTTTTCCCGCAGGATTTCATCAATCTGCGTTCGCAGGCCGATCGCGAGCTTTTGCCCGGCGGAGCCATCGCCTGGGCCACGGACAAGGTTCGCGTCAAAAACGGCGTGCAGAGCCTCATCGACCACCTGTTGCACAATGTCGTCATCACTGAGGACATGCACACCGCGCTGCAATTGAAGCGCCAGCTTCCGCACCTCGCCATCGCCACCATGAAGGGCGAATTTGTCAGCAGCGACGGCATCATCTATGGCGGCGCTTCGAAGGAAGAAGAAAGCTCCACTCTGCGCCGCGAGGCCGAGGTGAAGCAACTCCGCACCGAGGTCGAGGCGCTGGAGTTCCAGTTCCTCGAAAAAGACGAGGCCGTGCAAAACATCAGCTCGGAGCTTGAAGACATGCAGCGTGAGGAAGTCTCCCTCCGCGAGCAGTCTCAGCGTGCTCGCGAAGGCTTCTCCTCGCTTCAAGGAAAGATGTCCGTCGTCCAGCGTGCGCTTCAGCAGGCCACCGCGAAGTATGAAAGCATCGAGTGGGATCAAAACCAGATCTCCGAGCGCATCGGCGGCAGCGAAGGCGTCATCAATCAGATGCGTGAAGCCGCGATGATCGCCCTCGAACAGCTCGAAGGCAGCCGCGTGCGTGAAAACGAACTCGAACTCGAAATGGAGACCTTCCTCCGTCGCGAACTCGAATCCAGCGAGCAACTCAATGAACTCCGCACCGCATTGGCACTCGAACAAAGCGCCCTCGGCAGCATCGAGCGTCAGAAGACACCGCTCGGTGCCCGCATGCAGGAACTCGCCGCCGCCATTCGCCGCTTTGATGAGGAGATCGCCACTTGGCGCATGCGCATTCAGCAGAGCGAGGCCGAAAACGCCCGCTTCGCCGAGCAGATTGAATCCCAACAAGGAACCATCGCCGCCATCGAAGAGCACCTGCACTCCAAGACCGAAGAACGCGCCGGACTCTTCGAGCAAGTCAGCCGCCTCGAAGCCGAACTCACGCAACTGCGCCAAAGTTTCAACGGCCTCAACGAAAGCCGCAACCGCGCCGAAGTCGCCCTGACCCGTGTCGATCTGCGCCTCGAAAACCTCATCAGTCAGGTGCAGGAGCGTTACAGCTTCCACATCAGCGCCTTTGAGCCGGACTACCACGTCCTCATGTTGACCATCGAGGAGCAGAAGAAGAACCGCAGCCGTGGCAAGAAGGCCGCCAGTGCTGCCGAAGAGGAAAAAGATCCGTCCGATCAGGCAGAAGTTTCCGATCCAACCGAGGAAGAGGCCGCTCCCGTTGAAATCTCCGCCAGCTCCAATCGCGATGACGACGAAGTCTCCATCGAAGACGTCGTCATCCCTGGCGAGCAGGCCGAGCCGGACTGGGCTTTCGTCATGGAAGTCGTCTATGAACTTCGTCAGAAGCTCGAAGGCATCGGCCCCGTCAATCTCGACGCCATCCAGGAGTTCGAGGAACTCGAAGAACGCCACAACTTCCTTGAAACGCAGCATGGCGACCTCGTGAAGGGCAAGGAAGAGCTGCTCAACGTCATCGCCAAGATCAACGAAACCACCAAGCTGATGTTCAGCGAGACCTTCAACCTGGTCCGCGGCTTCTTCCAAAACAACTTCCGCGAACTCTTCGGTCCGCAGGCCAAGGCCGATCTCATGCTCGTCGATGAAAACGATCCCCTGGAGTCAGGCATCGAAATCATCGCCAAGCCGCCCGGCAAAAAGCTGCAAACCATCAGCCTCCTCTCCGGTGGTGAGCGCAGCATGACCGCTGTAGCGCTGCTCTTCTCCATCTATCAGGTCAAACCTTCGCCCTTCTGCGTTCTCGATGAGCTGGATGCGCCGCTCGATGAAACGAACATCGCCCGCTTCCTCAAGATGCTGGACAAGTTCATCGACAACTCGCAGTTCATCATCGTCACGCACAACAAGCGCACGATGAGCCGCGCGGATGTCATCTACGGTGTCACCATGCAGGAATTCGGCGTCTCCAAACCTGTCGGCGTCCGCATGACCACGGAGGACACGCGCATCATGAAGAAATCCCAGCAGGAACTCGCCCTCGAAGCCAAACATCGTGATGAGGATGAGCATGAAGATTCTGTTAACGACCTCGATACCGAGCAGGAGCGCCTGACGGAGATCGAGGAGCTTGAAGAACAATCCCCGGCCGTCCTCGTCTGAACGGCCAGGTTGGTTTCGGGCAGGTCGGCTCTCACGAGTCGGCCTGTCCGATGACCGATCACTTTTCCACCACCTCGCTCGACTGGCTCATATCGAGATAGAGCGAGGTCATCGGCGGCACGTCACCAATGGGCAGCGCATTCGAGATACTCGTCTCTTGAGTTTTTGAGCCTGAGAGGCGGTTCGTGACCTTCGCCTTGCCGTTCTTCAATCCCTGCCAGCTCAAAGACTCGGTACTCAGATTCACTCGAATGTCCTTCATCATATTCGCACCGTGCAAATTTGTCACGATGAGGAAGATCTGGCTGCTGTCTGGATCTCGCCGGGCATAATGGGAAAGCCTCTGGTCGCTGTTGTCGCGATTCAGCGGGCGCACGTTGCCTTTTTGGCTAGCGCAGGTTCATTGTAGATTGTTCACTTAGCCAACCAAGACTCAGTCTTCTTTGAGCTTCCGCCGAAGAGTGGCGCGGTTCATTTTCAAGGCGGCGGCAAGTCGTGTGGGCTTGTGGTCAAAGCGTTGGAGGAGCGTTTCGAGCATGCTGGTCTCGACGGTTTCAAGCAAGTCGTCGTAGGCGGGCATGCGGTCGTCTTCGCCGGTGGTTTTTTGATCGAGCCAAGCGGCCAAGGACCGCTTCATGGCGTCTTTGAGATGATTGGAGGGCTCGCTGGAAATGAGATGCGCGGGCAGATGATGCGGGAGGATGGTGTTTCCACCGCAGACGGCTGCAGCATGCGCGATGGCGGTTTGCAGTTCGCGGACGTTTCCTGGCCATGCATGAGATTTGAGTGCTGCCAGCGCTTCGGCGGACAGGGCGAGTTCGCCTGTCTTGGAGGCGGCGAGGGCAGGGATGTCGTTCGTGCGCTCGCGCAGTGGCGGGAGTGCCACTCGCAGCACGGCGAGAGCGTAGAACAAATCTTCTCGAAAGGCCCCTTCGGCCACTTTGGCGGCGAGATCGTGGCTGGAGGCGCTGAAAAGACGGGCACTGAGCTTTCCAGCGGCGAGACGATGCATGAGCGCGGCTTGGAGCGGCTTTGCCCAGGTGCTGATCTCGTCAAGGAAGAGCACGCCATCAGCTGCTTTCGTGATGGCTTCCTCGAGAGCGGCCTGCGCACGGTCTTCAGGCCATTCATCGGCGCGGAATAAGATGAGAGGTTTTTCGGCGCGGGCGCTGTGACGATGGATGAACTCGGCGGCGAGACTTTTGCCACTGCCGGGCGGACCTTGCAGGAGCACAGGTGTGTCGCAGCTGCTGGCCTGGGCGATGGAGGCAAAGGCTCGCTGCATCGGCTCGCTGGTGCCGATCATGGTTGTCTCGATGCGTGCGACGGTTTTCACAGGCGCGAAGACCTCACGAAGGGTGCGCTGGATGGCGGCGAGATCGAGGGGCTTGAGGAAATACTCGCGAGCGCCGAGTCGGCGAGCTTCGAGTGCGGTATCGAGCGTGCCGTGGGCAGTGATGATGATGACGGGCGGCGGCTTGGGGAGCTTTTGGATCTTCTCGAGAACTGTCAGGCCGCTGATGTCTGGCAGGCCCACATCGAGCAGGACGAGGGAAAACGGCTGCGAGGTGAGCTTGTCGATGCCGCTTTGACCGGAAGCGGCGACGACCGGCGTGGCATCTAGGCGGCGCACGACTGTCGAGAGGGCGGCGGCGAGGGCGTATTCGTCTTCGATGATGAGAATGGAATGGCTCATGCGGGGGAGGGGAGTGAGACGGAGACGAAGGCACCACCCTTGGGATCATTTTGTAGCGAGAGGCTGCCTCCATGTGCCTGGATGATGCTGGCGACGATGTTGAGGCCCACGCCCATGCCGCCTTCTTTTTCCGTGTAAAAAAGCTCGGTGCCTCGGGCGAGTGCGGCTTCGCTAAATCCGGAGCCAGTATCGGCGAAGCGAAGGGTAAGGTCGTTTTCGTGTTTCTTGGCGCTAATGCGGAGCTTTCCACCGCGTGGCATGGCCTGGATGGCGTTGATGATGAGATTGCGAAAGGCCTGGGTGAGCCGCTGGGCATCGCCATCGGCTGGAAACGGGCTTTGGAGGTCGAATTCGAGTTTTACACCGCCGTGGCGAGCCTGCGGTTCGAGGCTGGTGGCGACGCTTTGGATCGCTTCGGCTAGGTCGAGCCGCGAAAGCCGCGGCGGGACGGGATTGGCGAGGTGGAGCCATTGGTTCACGAGGCCGGCAATGACTTCCGATTCGCTTTGAATGAGCTGCACGGCTTGGGAGTCCTCGTCATTGGCTGGCGTCATGAGCTGGGCGTGAAGCTGGATGGAGGCGAGCGGGTTTTTGATGTCGTGTGCGAGGCTGGTGGCGACGCGACCGAGCATGGCGAGTCGTTCGGTTTGTGCTCGTTTGGAGCGTTCACGGGCCAGGAACCAGCCGATGAGGCCAGCCACGAGCCAGAAGGCGAGGAATGCATTTCGAGTGGCGGGATCTCGCAGCGAGAGTTGAGACGCCACGGGCTCGCGGGTGAAGATCATATCGTTTTTCTCATCCATACGGATGACGAGCGTATCTTCGCTGGTGGCGATGCCTTGGCCTGCCTCGCGAAATTCTATCTGCACGCCGAGGAGTTGGGCAAGGTCACTGGCGAGTTTTTCGCTGCGCGGGAGGTTCATGCGGCGGACAAACTCCGCATCGGCCTGAGCGAGGGCCTGGAAGAGGCGGCTGGATTCCTCGCGCTCGCGTTGTCTCAGCCAGGCGAGCAGCAGCAGCGAGCCCGCGATGACAAACGCGAGGTAGCCGAGGCCGAAGCGCCAGGATTTAAGCAGGGCAAACACGCCACGAGCATGGAGTCGGGGTGTTAGTTCGCAAAAACTTTCGTTGATTCAGCGGCATGAGGTGCCAGCGTGAACTCGTAACCCCACTCCAACACACATCATGGCCAGCGAAGCAGTCATCACCCTTACCGAAGCCAATTTTGAATCCGAAATCGCCGCTTCCAGCGTGCCCGTCATCGTAGATTTCTGGGCAGAATGGTGCGGCCCATGCCGCATGCTCGGCCCGATCCTCGACGAGCTCGCCACGGAGCAGACCGGCAAGGTCAAGATCGGCAAGGTGAATGTGGACGAAGCTCCAAATCTCTCCACTAAGTTCGCGGTGCGTTCTATCCCGATGCTGATCTTCTTCAAAGACGGTGTCGTGAAGGACTCCGTGATCGGCGTGCAATCCAAAGATGCTCTGGCTAAGCGTCTGGCGGCTCTGGCCTAATTTCATCATTTCCCATGAAAAGCCGTGGGCTGATGCTCACGGCTTTTTTTCTCTCAAAGCAGGACCGCTGGGGAGTTTCCTCCCCGGCAGTCTGGTTTGAACGTGTTTTTAGCGAACAAGGGCTGGATGCGTTCCGGGCTTCAAGCCCGTGTGGATACTACGAGCCGTTGTATTCGACATAGCCGTTGTCGTTGACCCAGCTGAGGTAGCTGGAGGTCTTGGCCCCTTCATCGTCGTCGATTGGGCCTGAGGTGAAGGCCTTGCCCTTGAAGGCACCGTCGGTGGGGCTGATGCCAGCTTCTGCGGCATCGATGACGGCGGCAGCAGTGGTGGAACTGCTGAAGGTGTGGGAAGCGCCAGCAGCGATGGCGGCGTTGAGGACGGAAGCGACGGTTTGAGCGTTGCGCTTGGCAGCGGTGTCACGAGCGCTGTCGTTGAGGTTACCGATGTTTGGGATCGCGATGGCGGCGATGATGCCGATGATGGCAATGACGACGAGCATTTCTACGAGGGAGAAGCCGGCCTTGAGGGAGGTATTGCTTTTCGTGAATTGCATGGTGTGGTTTGGCTATTGGATATCTTCGACATATCCGATTTTCATTCGAGCGATCCTAAATTATGAAAATAATATTTAATATTATTTTAAAATCAGTGTAATAATTTCATTATATAATAAAAATTATAAAAATAGTTGAGCACACCTCCGTGAAAACTTGCTTTATAAACCGCTGTTTCCCAATGAATTTCTTCTGGAATGAACCTTTCAGGAGGCCTGTTTCTGACTTTCGGTAATTTTAAGAATGTGAATAATCATAGGGGAGCAACCTTGGCTCCCCCCGCAAGAAACCGTGCCTTCCGAGGCCATTCCTGTGAGGCTGCTCTTCGTTGTGAGGGAAGAAAAAACGGAACTGGATGCCTTAGGCTAAAGAGGGTGGCTTAAAGGACAGTTCGTTTTTCGTGCTCGACTCAGGGGGGGGGCTGCCAGGAGGCTCATGATGCTGGAGCGGGGCGCATTTGGATGAAGGTGGCGCGTCCGGAGAACATGAGAGAGGTATGATTTTGGGAAAGAAGGCTGGTGGTGCCGCTGAGGGTCCAGAAGGGTGATTTGGCGGTGAGTTGGACGAACCAGAAGCCGGTATAGCCGCTGCCTCCAGCTGCAGAATCGCCTTTCCAAAGCTGGAAATGATCGGATTGGCTTCAGGATCGCTGGCGGTATTGGGCAGCTAGACGCTGCATTGAGCTGCGAGTTTTGCGTGCCGGGATTGGTCACGAGCGGCGATTTATTGCCACCGAAAGTATGGCGGAGGCCGCGGAGTGTGATGAGGTCCTCTGGTGAAAGCGGCGCATGACGCAGCGCCACCTCGTCGATGGCTCCGGTAAAGGCTGAAGCTCCGGCAGCATCCGCTGCGCCGATGCCATTTAAAACGAAGAGACTGTTCGACGCGTCCTGCACCTCGCCGGTGGTGCCGTTCCAGCCGCTTTCGTCAAAGCTCCACGCGATGCCGGGACTCTGCACCGGCAGTTAGGGCGAAAGATAAGTCCCGTGGATGATCGCTGGCGTGCTGTCGCCTGGTTTCAGCCACGCGACGGAAAGGTGGTCGCCTCTATTGCCATCCTTCATGAGGGCCTCGATGTACCTCATCCCGGCATTGAGCGTGATAAGCGCGGCCATTTGCTGCGGATACTAGGTGTAGGCGCGGGGTTCCGTCCAATTTGGCTGGGAGGCGATCTCCTTGGCGGCGGCGGGATTGGCGCTGGTGCTCAGACGCAGCGAACTCTGGTCATCGGTAGCAAGGTTAAAGCCATACCGGCCGGTGACCGGCACATGGATGAAGCCTCGCACTGGCTAGCCCATGTTGTCATCCCAGTTGGAAGGTGTCTCGAAGCTGCCGATGAGATCACGCTCCTTCGGATTGGCTGGATAAGCCGCGTTGGAGGTCAGACTCGCCACGCTGACACCCGCGAGCTCCGTCCACCATTCGCGGGCGATTTGGCCAGTGCCGAGATTCGGAAGCAAAATGATCCTTTTGAAGGCCACGCTGCTCGTCTGGCCGTTCGCGGTGGCAAACACCGTACTCTGATAAGTGCCTGGTGCGGCGGTGACGTTGCCGCTGATGAGGCCGGAAGTGGCGTTGATGCTCAAACCGGCAGGCAGACCATTCGCTGTGTAGTTCAGCGTGCCCGTGCCAGTGCTTGCATTGATTTGAAGCGAGACGGCGCTGTTTAGCAGAACGATCTGCCGACCTGGATTGGTGTCGATGCGGTGCGTCTGGTTGGTGACTTGAATCACTCGCGATACGGACCACGCGCCGCTGGCATTCACCGCGCAGAGTATTCAGTAGCCGGGCGTGAGCAGCCGACCATCCGGCAGCACCGCCGCCGACGTCGGGATGTGCGGCGTCCATGGAATCGGCAACGTCCACTCGCCTTTGATCGCCTTGTCTGCCGGCGCGGCGTGAGCCAGCACCTGTGCGGCGGCTTTGGCAGCGGATGGAATGAGCTTCGCAGCCTCAGCGGCAAGCTGATCCGCGAACGCATGGTCATCGGCTGCGGCTTGGACTTGTTCAATAAGCAACCCAAGCAAGAATAAAGAACGAAGAATTGGTGGAAGGTGTGAGGTGAGAGGCGTGAGTGGTAAAAATATAAATCATACGATCATCCGGGCGGGCCGCCTCGGCTCAATTCAGGTGTTTGTAAACAAACCTCCGCTTTGGTGATGGTTGGCGGATCTTGAGTATTCTTTGCGCTGGTCGTCAGGCGGCCCGCTGTGCTAACTTTGAAAAAACATCTCGAATGCGAACCCTCCTCGTCCTGTTGCTCACCGCTGCCGCCGCCGCAGCGCAGCCCAAAAGCAAGGTCAAAGCCCTGTGCGCGGTGAGCTGTGCGGATGTGTGTAGCTCACTGGCCAAAGCTATTCAGGATGATCCGAGATCGCTTACCACGCGGCTAGAGGATGCGCTCGTCATCAGCGAGAGCTGCACTGCTGAGATCGTGGCTACCGCCATCGCCACGGTTAACGGTGATCCTTTGCTCACGCGAAAAATCATCGAGACCGCTCAAGGCGTGCTGCCTTGGCGGCGCCGAGAGATCGAGCAGGCGGCGTCGCTGGTTTCTGTGCCGGCCGCTGTCGCCGTGGTGGAGCCTCAGTTCGAGGTTCGCCGGGCGCTCGTGGCCCAGACAAAGGTCGAAACGCCCCTCGAAGAGGTTCGCCGTGCCGAAGTGCCGGAGGTCGAAATCCGCCGCGCCGTCGTTTCAGTCGTCAAAACGAGCAAAAAGAGCCGTCGGCGTTGAAAATGGGGCCAAAGTGCCCTTTATCGAATTCACCTCGTGATTTGAAAAAAAAGGCGTGGGAGCCCGTAGTTTCCACAACTCATCCCCAAAACCCATGAAAAGCCCCCTGCGAGCTTCTCTCCCCGCTCTATTTACCTTTGCCCTCACCTCCTCCGCCTTCGCGGTGGATTTCGTGAAGGACGTGCAGCCCATCTTCGAAGCCAAATGCCTCGAATGCCACAACCCCAACAAGGTGAAAGGCAAGCTGCTCATGGACACCGCCGCGAACCTCCTCAAGGGCGGTGAAACCGGTGCAGGCCTCGTGGCTGGCCAGCCTGACAAGAGCCTCGTCGTCGAGCGTCTCGTGCTGCCAAAGGATCACGACGACATCATGCCTCCCAAAGGCGGCCCGCTCGCTGCGAACCAGATCGCCACGATCAAACAATGGATCGCCGAAGGCGCGAAATGGCCCGATGGCATCGCCCTGCGCTACAAATCCCCCGAGGAGCTCAAAGCCCTCGCCGATCTCCAGGCCAAGCTGCCCACTCTGAAGCGTCTCGAAATCTTGCCTGAGAAGTTTTCCCTCGAAACCAAGCGTGACAGCCATCGCGTGATCGTTTTCGCCACCTTCCAGGATGCCACCACGAAGGATGTCTCCGGCCTGTGCGACCTGAAAGTGGTCAATCCAAAAATCGCCTCTCTCAGCGGCCTCGATTTGAAGCCTGTGGCGGATGCTGGAGCCACCGAACTCACCGCCACGCTCGGCGGACAGACCGTGAAGGCTCAGATCCAAGTCAAAGGTGGTCAGCAAGACCGCGCCATCTCCTTCCGCCTCGATTGCATGCCTGTGTTCATGCGTGGTGGTTGCAATCAAGGTGGCTGCCACGGTGCCGCTCGCGGCAAAGATGGCTTCCGCACCTCTCTCTTCGGCATGGACCCCGCCGGTGACTTCATCCGTATCACCCGCGAGATGCCCGGCCGCCGACTGAACCTTGCCATTCCCGAGGAAAGCGCCCTCATCGAAAAAGCCGTCGGTGCCGTGCCGCACTCTGGTAACCAGTGCTTTGAGCCCGATTCCAGCTACAACAAGACGCTCATCGAATGGATTTCCAGCGGCGCACCAGACGACAAACCTGATGTGGCCAAATGCACCGGCATCGAAGTGTATCCGAAGCAGATCGTCATCGAAGGCAAAAACGCCACCCAGCAGATCACTGTCCGCGCCACCTACTCCGACGGCTCCGACCGCGATGTGACGAACCTGGCGTTGTTCATGTCCAACAACGATCCGACCGCTGCCATCAGCAAAGATGGCCTCGTGACTTCCGGGGATCGCGGCGCGGCCTTCATGCTCGCCCGTTTCGATGTTTATAGCACCGTCTCCCAGGTGCTCGTCATTCCTGACAAGCTGCAATACACCCGCCCGGTGCTCGCTGAGGCCAATTACATCGACTCGCACGTCAACGAGAAGCTCCACAAGCTCCGCATCATCCCCTCCGATGTCTGCACCGATCAGGAATTCATCCGCCGCCTCTACATTGA
>Ga0114981_10000472_pt1 | contig 26083 bp, 21 predicted proteins | sample S_140806_MF_Meta_FD_87028 | JGI IMG/M metagenome (GOLD analysis project Ga0114981, IMG submission 87028) | Freshwater microbial communities from Lake Simoncouche, Canada to study carbon cycling - S_140806_MF_MetaG | ecosystem: Environmental > Aquatic > Freshwater > Lake | place: Lake...
CTTGCGGAAGCAATGTATGCAGGAGCGATTCCAATGGTAAATAATATTCCCGGAAATATGGAAATCTTTCAGGATTCAGTTAACGGAATATTGCTTGATTCACTAACTCCCGAATCTATTGCCAATAAATTATCTTTAACAGAAGGGAAAATACAGGTATTAAAATCAAAGTATGGAGTAGTAAATAAGAAATGGGTGGAGCAAAATGCCGATATAACCCTTCAGGCTCAAAAGATTATTGATTTACTTGCCTCAAATAGTAAATGATTTATGGAATCCGCATTTTCAGTGCATCTTAGATTAAAATTCGATATGAACAGATTTCTTGTAATTGTATTTGTCCTGATTTCAGGGCTTTTGTCCGCACAGGTAGATCAAAAAGTGATTTCACCTGTTTCTAAAGCCACTGTTTACCTGAGTGGTGCTACTCTTGAACACATGGCTTCTTTTACCGTATCTCCGGGATACAATCAACTGGTATTTGAAAAAGTAAGTCCTTATGTACAGGATAATTCTATGCAGGTAAAAGGAAACGGACAAATGGTTATCCTAGATATCCAACATCGTATCAAGCAAGCCGAAACAAAGCCGGTAACCAAACCTGATGCCCTGATTTCGCTTGAGAAACAACTTGAATCTGTTCAGGATTCCATAAAAGATCACTCATATTTGGAAAATGAAGTGACTTCCAGAATCGAAGTGTATAATCAGCAAAAAAATATGATTACTAATGCACTTCTAAATAATCAGAGAAACGACACCTTTCCGGTTTTCAAAGAATCTGTTGAATATATTTCAACAAAATTACTTTCCATTTCTGCACAACTTAATAAGGCTAGCCAGGATATGGACAGACTAGGTAAAATCCGGGAAAGGATGACTAAACGAATAAATGAAATCTCAGAAAAAATCAATAAACTCTATGAAAGCGAAAGGCAAAAAGGAGGGGTAACCGAACCTGTACATGAGGTTGTTATTACAGTTAGTGCTTCCCAAATTGCTACTGTGAAATTAGAATTATCCTATTTCATTCAGTATGCAGCATGGTCACCTTCATACGAAATAGATGCCAAAGGAGATAATGAAACCATTGATTGCCGCTTGATTGGTATGGTTCAACAAAACTCAGGGCTTGACTGGAAAGAAACGTCCATTACTTTTTCAACTGGCAACCCAAACAAAGGACAAACCTTACCTGAACTTACTCCATGGAATCTGAATGTATTATATACTTTACAAGAGGAATCTCGTAAAAAAGAATCTTATAATAACAAACCATCAACAAGAGCTGCTACTTCCCTGAGTGATGCAGAAGCCGGAGCTGCAATGGCCTATGATCAAGATAAGATTACCTCCCAAAAAATGTCCGAATTTGTAACTACCGAGCAATCATTCGGCAGGATGGAATATAAAGCAGGCATCCCGGTAACCCTTAAATCAGGCAATCCACAACAACGAGTACTTCTTAAAGAAGTTAATCTGCCCGCCAATTACGTCTATGCAGCAACTCCTAAATCTGACAGAGCCGCCTTTTTAATGGCTGAAATAACTGGATGGGAAAAGTATAATTTTATACCTGCTTCGGCAAAATTATATTATAAAGGATCTTTTGCCGGAGAAACATATGTTAGACCTTCCGCATCCGATGATACTTTGAGAGTAAGTATGGGAAGAGATGATGGATTTATTCTGGAATGGGATAAATTGAAAGACAAATCCCGTGAAAAGCTAATAGGTACAAACAAGGTAAAAACTTTTGTTTATGAAATAACCGTTAGGAATCCTAAGTCTTCAACAATTGAAATTACAATTAAGGACCAGATTCCAGTATCTCAGCAACAGGAAATAAAAGTTACCCCAGGTGAACTTAGTGGTGGGGTTTTAGATGAGTTCACCGGAATACTAACTTGGAAATATAAATTAAAGCCAGGTGAAACTAAAAAAATTCAGTTTTTCTATGAAGTATCCTGTCCGAAAGACTGGAATATTAATCTTTGATAATATTTAAATAATAAACAGCGGACTTCTGCCATGCAAAAGTCCGCTGTTGTATTTTAATACTTTAAGGCATTGTAATTTTACGCTAAATAAATAATGAAGTATTTCCCACTTAAAACACTTTTGATTGGATCAGTAATCCTTTTGTACATTTCTGGCTGTTCAGATTCAACTCAAAAAGAAACAAAAAACCAGCAGAAATATGAAACTCAGAATGACTCATTAACAAAAATCACTGAAGCGATACTTCAAAAAAAAGCAATGCGGGAATCAAAAGGATGGATCAAACCACTGGAGCCAGATACCCTTTTAAAGTATCTACCTAAAACCTTTTTAAACTATAAAGTCGGAAAACCGCATTCGGTGAAAAGTAATATTAATGGAAATGCTATTTCTTATGCCAGTGTTGAGTTTTCTCAAGGATCTTCCATCTATACCATTACCCTTACCGATCAGTTAAATCACCTGCAGGGAATTTTAGGTCACGGTAAAATGCTCATGAGCAGGCAGGAGTCCGACACCCTTGGCATTGTAGAAAAAAGATTACCCATAAAACCAGGAATGAACTTTGGCTGGATGCGTTTTGACAATGAATCCAAAACCTTTTCGGCAACCATTGCTTTCGAATATAGATTCCTCCTTACCATTGAAGGCGTTGCAGTTCCAGATACTATAGATGGCATGAAAATTTACAACACCATAGATATTTCCCACTTTTCAGGTTTATGAGAATCTGTTACTTACTATTTATTTCAATATTATTGTTTTCCTGCAATGAAGACAAACATGAGAAAAATGATTTAGAGAAGAAAAAGTTACCAGAAATAGAATATCTAAGAAACCATTCTTCAACAAAACTAAAATCAACTGATTCTTTATTTTGTTGCGTTCCTGGATATTCTTTTTCGCTGAATAAAGTAACTGAAACAAGCTTTTCAGGAAAACTGTTTAAACCAAATTCAAAAGATACCTTGCGTTTCTCCTTGCAGGACTTAAAAGATGAACCAAAGCAATTAGAACAACTTGCAGGTATGGCCTTAAAACTAAGTCCGTCTCAAAATGGCCCGGGCCCAATTATGAACTTCAAAAAAGGAGAATTTGATATTTTAATCCTTTGCTCAAGGTATTTTATTACTTTTAAGTCAGAGAGTCTCCTTTTTGATGACTTTTTTAAAATTCTGAAAAGTAATTTTCATTGTTCCTGAACCCTGATTGAATCATGGCTTTAATATTACCAGTCCATAATATATTACCGAAAATAGGCACCTCAGTGTTTCTTGCTCCAAATGCAACTGTTGTTGGAGATGTAGTAATCGGAGATCATTGTTCTGTTTGGTTTAATGCAGTTATACGTGGTGACGTTCACTCTATTCGAATAGGATCAAAAACGAATATTCAGGATGGGGCAATCATACATTGTACCTATAAAAAAGCTTCTGTTACCATTGGAAATGAAGTCAGTATAGGACATGGAGCAATAGTACATGGATGCACACTTCAGGACAGGGTATTAATTGGCATGGGTGCCAAAGTTCTTGACCATGCTATCATAGAATCCAACGTAATAGTTGGAGCTGGTGCCTTAGTCCTCGAAAATATGATTTGTGAATCAGGATTTTTATATGCTGGCGTACCGGCAAAAAAAATAAAGCCTCTTACTGAAGAACAAATCAGAATGCTGGCTACAACAGCTGAAAATTATATACTTTATAGTTCCTGGTTCACAGACAAGTAAAAAAAAGAAAGGCGCTTTAAAGCGCCTTTCTTTAGTTATTGTTACTATACTCAGGGATTATTTCTGAAGGTAATCGTTAACTGAATTTAAATCAATTAATTTATCCTTGCGGTCATCACAAACGATGTCAGCTTTAAATTCAACGTATACATTTTGACGGAAGCGAACAGTCTCCGGTTTAAATTTCATTGAATTAAGAATTTCAGGTAATTGACGGGCAACAGCATCGCTATTTGTTCTGAAAATTCTATACTCGACCACATTTCCTCCTGGCTCAACCGTTACTTCTGCAATTGCATGAGCTAGCCCACACACACCAGCACTTCTAAGTTTGGACTTAATGTACACAGCAATACCTCTTTCTTCTGCAAACTGAGGGGTATTAAACTTAGGACCATTCTGATTTGAATGAGTGGTCTGATGTACTTGCTCTGGCTTCTTATCCCCTGTTGAAGTGTAGGTTTTAATTTCCTGAACTTGATTTATCATTTTTGCCAGTTTGGCTTCTTCAGCTTTTTTCTGTGCTTCAACCTCACGTTTTTGTCTTGCATCTTCTTCTTTCTGTTTTTGTGATGCAAGTCTTTCTTCCTGAATCAAGCGCTCCCTATCTTTTGCAATTTCAGCAGCTTCAGCTTTGGCTTTATCTTCCACTTCTTTCTGCGCCATAAATTCAGCTTTGAGTCTGGCTCTTAATTCTTCTTCTCTTTTTGCTTTGTCTCTGGTTTCAGATTCAGCTTTTGCTTTTGCCTCTGCATTTGCTTTAGCTCTGGCTTCTGCCTCTGATCTTGCCTTTGCTGCAGCTTGTGCCTGAGCTTCAGCTTTTGCTTTCGCTTCGGCTTCAGCTTTTGCTTTCGCTTCTTGATCTGCTTTTGCTTTTGCTTCTGCTTCTGCTTTTGCTTTTGCCTCAGCATCAGCTTTGGCTTTAGCCTCTGCCGCAGCTTTTGAATCCATAGCAGCTTTAGTATCAGCTGAATTTTTTGCCTTAAGTTCTGCTTCCATTCTGGCTTTAGCTTCCTGAGCTACTTTATCCTGAGCCATAGCCTCCGTTGCCTTTTTCTCAGCAGCAGCTTTATCTGCTACAGCCTTATCTCCGGCAGAAACTGTTTTTGGAGCTTCAGTTGATACTGTGCCAGGCCCTTCCATTGGCGTTTTGGATAAATTAACGTAGGTATTGTCTTCTGGTGTGCCAGGACAAGCTTTTACAGGCTTTACTTCAAAATATATTGGCTTTAATGCCTGATTATTATCGCTTTTCCAACGGATATCGCGAACAATATCCATCACGGATTTTTTATAACAGTCATTTTTACCTGTTAATGTTCTTATTTCGGTTACTCCTCCGGAAGCATCAATCCGTACATCCAGATAAATAGCATCATTACCACAGCATTTTGACTTTTTGGTAAGTTGACTATAGATATAACCAGTTACAGTATGCTTTCCATCATTAAATGTAAGCGTCTGAGGATCAGCTAAAACTTTAGTTAAATCCAGGTCATCCTGCTGAGCAAAGGTAGTCGTGCATACCGCGGATGCAAACAACAGTAAAAACAGAATACGGACAATCTTCATAGGTTCCAAAGCAACATTTAATAGACCTTTTCCTGACGGTGTAATCAAAAGCCCAATATTACCAAAAAAAAGTGTTCCCAATGCCATATAAGGTAAAATTAAGGACAGCTATAAAACAATTTCAGGCTGGTAATTGCTCCTTTCCTCTACCTCTGCCAGCAATTCAAGCAAAGTACTAAGGCTATTTTCAGTTACCAACTTCATTCTGGTTTCCTTAAAATCAGGAACTCCTTTAAAATAATTGGCATAATGTCTTCTCATTTCTGTAATTCCCATTTTTTCACCTTTCCATTCTATGGAATGTAGCAAATGTTGCTTACACACCCGAACTTTTTCGGACAAAACGGGTGGTTCTAATTTCATTCCGGTCTTTAAAAAGTGTTTTATTTCATTAAAAATCCAAGGATACCCAATACTGGCTCTGCCAATCATAATCCCATCAACCTCATATTTTTCCCTGTATTGAACTGCTCTTTCCGGAGAATCAATATCTCCATTACCGAAAATAGGTATGCGTATTCTGGGATTCTTCCGAATTTCTCCAATCAATGTCCAATCTGCCGAACCTTTATACATCTGAACCCTTGTTCTGCCATGAATGGTGAGTGCTGATACGCCAATATCTTGAAGACGTTCAGCCACTTCTGGAACATTTTTACTGGAATCGTCCCAGCCTAGCCTTGTTTTAACAGTCACAGGCAAATGAGTAGAATCAATAACCGCTTTTGTCATCTGCACCATTTTTGGAAGATCTTGAAGCAAAGCAGCACCTGCGCCTTTACAGGCCACATTTTTTACAGGACAACCATAATTAATATCAATAAGATCCGGATTGGCTGAGGATGCAATCTCCGTAGAGCGACGCATGGATTCTATATCACTTCCAAACAATTGAATACCAATAGGGCGTTCGTAGCTAAATATATCCAACTTTTTGAGACTTTTTGAGGCATCTCTAATTAATCCTTCCGAAGAAATAAACTCCGTATACATTAAATCTGCACCGTTTTCCTTGCATACTCTGCGAAACGGAGGATCACTCACGTCTTCCATTGGCGCAAGTAGTAAAGGGAAGTCCCCCAACAAGATATTTCCAATCTGTACCAAACCGATGTAAATTTACGGGTTAATGCCATCTTCTTTTCAATTTTCCAGAGGCATGCTGAAATCTCCAGGGTTCAGTCCGATGGCGCAATTGTTTACCGGACTGTTTCTGGTTTTATTTTTTACTGCCCTAATCCAACTCATTCTAAGGTATTTTTATCAGACCCTATATGGATTTGATCTGGCAGAATTATTAGAAGAACCAGAACTTGTTAAATCCTACGGCAATCAAATAAAGCTGATGCTTAGCTGCAATCAAATTTTTGGATTTGCAGTACCAGCAATATTGATGATGTATCTTTTTGGATATAATTCCTTTATTCCGGAGTATAAAATTGAAAGCGTGCCTTGGAAATTAACCTTGCTTGGGCTTTTATCACTTTTATTGCTGACACCTTTAATGGGTGCAATTAATATCAATCCACTAGACTTACCTCTGCCCGGCAAATGGAAGGAAATCCTCACCGGAAACGATGAAAGAGGTAGAACTTTGTTGTTTAATTTACTTAATACGGTTACTACTATTCCAGGAATACTCTTGCAGTTTGTGGTTTTTGCCTTAATTCCAGCAATTGCAGAAGAGTATTTGTTCAGAGGATTTTTGCTACGGAATCTTAGACTGTACCTCTCCAGGTTGCCTGCCATTTTGCTGAGCGCCTTTATTTTTTCAGCCATTCATCTCGAGTTCAACGGATTAATCCCAAGATTTATAATTGGTGTTTTGCTTGGCTTTTTTGCTGTGAGAACAGGAAATTTGAAACTTCCCATTCTGGCACATTTTACTTTTAACGGCCTGAATCTGTTGCTTTTTTATCTGGGGCAACAGGATAGTGGTTTCGAAAAAGCATTTATGGATTATAGTTCTGGCACACCGGTTTACATAACTCTTTTTCTGGCCTTGCCGGGAGCTTATTTGTTTTACCGTTTCTATAAGGCTACAAAACAGGTTTTTGAATGAACAACCTGACAAAAAGAATACTTACTGCAATAATTGCAGGAACAGCTACAGTATACAGCATCCTGAATTGGGAAACCGGATTATGGGTCTTTACCTTTTTGATTGCCATCTTATCCTACGCGGAATGGCTTCACCTTTTTGAGGTTAAACTGTTAAAACCAGCAACTTTACCTCCCTATATATTTATTTGTTCTGTTTGGTTTGGACTTTTACCTGGAGTTAATGATCAATTTAGGGAGATCTTTATCTTAACTGGATTTAGTTTCCTGCCTTTTACCTTAATTCCATTTCTCAGGAAAGCTCCTGGTCCGGAGCAAATTAAAACCCTATTGGTACTTTTTGGAGGCATTTTATACCTTATTCCTCCACTATATTTTCTTCATGAAACCGCATACATCAATGATTTTGAATACAGCCCTTATTTTCCATTGGGGCTATTATTTATAATCTGGGCCTGTGATTCAACTGCATATTTTGTTGGCAGAAAGTTTGGCAGAAAAAAAATCGCTCCCCTGATTAGTCCGGGAAAATCCTGGGCAGGATATTGGGGAGGCGTTGTTGGTGCACTTTTAACAGGATTTATTCTAAGCCAATATTTTGGGACTCCAGGAATTAAATGGCTAATCCCGGCAATAATTATTGGTTTCTTGGGACCAATGGGGGATTTGGCAGAATCTTTCATAAAAAGATCCTCTGGTGTAAAAGACTCCGGAAGCCTGCTTCCCGGACATGGAGGCTTGTTAGACAGATTTGATGTCAGCCTGTTTTTAATGCCCTTTTTGTATTTCATCATAAAAATATTTTTTTAATCCATTGTTTCACTTGATTGCAAAAGTGGGTTTCTTAAATTTGCGCTTCTTTTTATCTGACATAACATTTAATTAACAGCATGAGTAACGTAAAAACCGCCGCGGTTGCCGAATCAGAATCCCCTTTTCAATCCATGCTTCGCAGGTTTGAACAGGCATCTGAACTGCTCAATCTGGGTGCCCGCGAACGTGCCATTTTGGCCCACCCTTCCAAAATCGTTATGGTATCTCTTCCAGTAAAAATGGATGATGGTACTACCAAAGTATTCGAAGGCTACCGTGTGGTGCATTCTACCACGCTTGGCCCTTCTAAAGGTGGAATCAGGTATTCTACCCACGTAAATCTGGATGAAGTTAAAGCTTTAGCTTCCTGGATGACTTTTAAATGTGCCGTTGTTGGTCTCCCATATGGTGGTGCCAAAGGAGGTATCAATTGTGATCCTAAAACCATGAGTGTGGACGAACTTGAACGTCTTACCCGTGCATATACCATTGCAATGAAAGATGTGTTTGGCGAAGATCTGGATGTACCAGCGCCGGACATGAATACTGGTCCAAGAGAAATGGCCTGGATTGTGGATGAATTCTCCCGCGTTAAAGGATTTTCTCCTGGCGTTGTTACTGGCAAGCCTTTAGAACTTGGTGGTTCTCAAGGTCGTGTTGCAGCTACAGGTCGTGGAGTAATGACCACAGCTATGTGCGCTTTGGAAAAAATGAACCTCAACCCTGCCAATTGTACTTGTGCGGTTCAAGGTTTTGGTAATGTGGGTTCTTATGGAGCTCTTTTACTTGCAGAAAAAGGTCTGAAAGTATTAGCTATCAGCGATGTATCTGGTGGATATTACAATGCCAACGGATTAAATATCCAGGAAGCAATGGATTATTGCACTGCAAATAAATCCTTACAGGGATATACTGGTGGTACTCCAATTACAAATGAAGAATTGCTTGCATTGCCAGTGGACGTTTTGGTTCCTGCTGCTATGGAAGATGTGATTACCGAAAAAAATGCGGATCAAATAAAAGCCAAGCTGATTGTTGAAGGTGCTAACGGACCTGTTGCTGCTTCAGCAGACGCAATTTTGGATGCCAAAGGCATTATGATTGTTCCTGACATTTTGGCAAATGCCGGTGGTGTAACCGTTTCCTACTTCGAGTGGGTACAAAATCGTAGAGGTCACTACTATACCGAAACAGAAGTAAACGACAAAGCAGATCCAATGCTGAAACGTGCTTTTGAAGAAGTATATGCCAACCATAAAAAATACAATTGCAGCATGCGTATCGCTGCTTATGTAACTTCTATTGCCAGAGTATCCAAAGGCTTACAGCTTAAGGGTTCTTATTAATAAATTTAATTGATACTTAAAGTCCTGCAAGGTTCTCTTGCAGGACTTTTTATGTTTAATCACATTCAACTCCAATGGAGTTGAAAGATATTTTGATGGGGGCTTTTTCTATAAACCTGTCATCCCTTCGGGATGGAGCTATTAATCTTTGCAACTTATTGCAACTCTTTTAGAGCCTTCAACTGGTTTAGGGAATGAAAAAGAAAAAACATTAACTCCGTACTTTAGTGTGGAAAGCAAAAGAATAAAACAAAATTGGGCTTTAGCCATGATTGACGTTTTCATGGCTATAGCCCTAATCATTTATAGCATTGGTTGCCCCCAGCTTAAAAGCTGGGGTTGATGCAATTTAGAATCGGCTGAGCTGGTGTCGAAGCCACTCCAAATTCCTATGCTAATGGCATATCCATAATTTACTGACAAATTGTAATTCCTTCAGACTCACCGACCCTTTCGACAAGCTGAGCGGCCGAAAGGTTCGAAGTATTCAGATACCCAGAGGCCAGCCTCACTCCAACTTGTTTTTCAAGAATACAAAGGGACTTGTTTTACTTTTGTGCCATGAAGGTTTTATTGTTGGGATCGGGGGGCAGGGAACATGCTATAGCTTGGAAATTATCGGGCTCGCCCTTAATGGATACGCTCTATATGGCACCTGGCAATCCGGGTATGGCTGATCTTGGCTACTTCACAGACCTTAATCCTTTGGATTTTGAGGGAATAAAGAAATTTTGTGCCGAACATCATATAGATCTGATAATCAGTGGCCCTGAAGCAGCTTTGGCTGCTGGCTTAAAAGAAAGTGTACAAAATGAACAGACTTATGTTTTAGGTCCGGGAAAAAAAGGCGCGCAACTTGAAAGTTCAAAAGCCTTTGCTAAAGCCTTTATGCTAAAGCATGGTATTCCAACTGCTGCTTATCGTGCTTTTGTAGCCACAGAAATTCTGGAAGCAAAAAGCTATATCCAATCTCATCCTTTACCCATTGTTCTCAAGGCAGATGGATTGGCTGCTGGAAAAGGAGTGGTTATTTGCTCAACCACAGAATATGCGCTTCAGGTATGCGAAGAAATGTTGCTGAAAAACACCTATGGCTCAGCGGGCAGTAAAATGGTAGTAGAATCTTTCCTTACGGGGATAGAAGTTTCGGTTTTTATTTTGACAGATGGCACTTCTTATGTTTTATTGCCAGAAGCTAAGGATTACAAAAAAATTGGGGTTGGTGATACCGGTCCAAATACAGGAGGAATGGGAGCTGTTTCGCCAGTACCTTTTTTTACTCCTGAATTTAGGGAAAAAGTTGAGGCGCAAATTATTAAACCAACCCTTAGAGGATTGGCAGCTGATTCCATACCCTACGATGGATTTATCTTTTTCGGACTTATTAATGTCAATGGCGATCCCTTTGTAATTGAATACAATGTCCGTCTTGGCGACCCAGAAACTCAAGCCGTTTTACCAAGACTGGAGTCCGATTTGCTGGAAATGATAACAAAAGTTCAAAAAGGGGGATTAAGTGACTTTGCACCACAATTCATTGAAGATGCCTGCGCAACAGTAGTGTGTGTGAGCGAGGGATACCCGGGAACCTATTCAACTGGTTTGACCATAACTGGTACTGAGCACACAGAAGGAAGTCTTTTATTCCATGCCGGAACAAAAATCGTTGAAGACGAACTTGTTACAGCTGGCGGAAGGGTGCTGGCTGTTACCTCCTTAGGCGACACTTTGGAAGAAGCAGTAGCTATTTCGCTGTTGAATGCTGAGGAAATAAAGTATACAGGTAGATTTTACCGAAATGATATCGGTAAAGACCTGATGAATGAATAAATCGGGTAATTAAAACCCTGTTTTCAGGGCTTTTTCGATATACTCAGCCACTCCATCTGGGCTTGGCACTTTCATCACTTTGCCTTTTTTATCCACCACAAATACGGATGGGATAAATGGGTGATTCATTTCCTTGTTCATAACAGCCGGAATCGGTGTGCTTTGGCGTAACAACAGGTGCGTCCAGTTGAGGCCAAATTTATATACTCCATCAATCCAGGCTTGTTCGGTTCTGTCATGAGACACACTGATAAATTTTACTTTGCTGGATTTATAATCTTCAACCACTTCTTTCAGATGCGGAAGCGATTTCACACAAGGGCCACACCAAGTTGCCCAGAAATCTACCACCCAGACCGAATCTTTGGCCAAAAGAGCATTTTTACCAAAAGATTCCATGGACATGCTGGTATCCATTTTAAAGGTTGTTGTCTGAGCCAGAGCTGCGGAAATACCGGTAATCAGGAACAGAAAAGTACAAGTGAGGCGGAGCGTACAAAATTTCATAGCTTTGCAAATATCGTGTGGATAACGAAATGAACGGTAAGGTATTGTTGATTTTTTTTCTGAGTCTCTTATGTTTTGGCAAACTAAGTGCTCAGGAAAAGCTGGGAGCTCCTGTTAAAAAATCAACAACGATAAAACAGGATACGGTAAAAAAGTTTATCCAACCGAAAACAAATGTAGATGTCACCCTGGTTCTCAAGGGAATAGAAGTTGGGGAACCAAATGTTACTGTTGGGTATAAAATACCTTTTCCAGGTTTTGTGCAATTTTTTCTGTTTGATAAAAACGGAACAAAAATTTGGGAACAAAATGTCAGCAGAGAGGCTGGCGACAACAAAGTATTGATTAACAAAGCAAAATTGAATCCGGGTATCGATTATAGCTTCGAAATCCGTTATAAGGGAAAAACGTACACAGGTAAAATTAAGATATGAAGTCACTTTTTTTCATTTCAGTGTTTTTCATTGGCACCATGCTTTTCAATGGTGCAACAGGACAAACCAAACCCTGCCCGGAAGTAGCGGGCTTTGCTACGGATTATTGTTTTACGGACTCTGTTATGGCAGGGAAAGCCGTATTGTTTAAAGCAATGACCGACACCTTTTATTTTGTTCCGGGAACAGGGAAAAAAGCTGTGAAATTAACCCACCCCAAAACAAGTGGTCTGGCAGAACTTTCCGGTCTTAAAAAAGAGTATGCGAAAATGACCAGTGATGACATTTTATTTCTGACTTTTGCCCTCGGAGAGTGGGAAACTCAAAAAATGAATATTGGATTTATTACAACAGCTTCAGGTCTGTCCTATAGAATTGATTCAAAAGGCAGCGGAAAAAATCCGGAAGCAGGCAAGAAAGTAAAAGTGCACTACAAAGGGTATTTACCTGATGGCACCAAATTTGATAGCTCATTTGACCGCAACCAGCCATTTGAATTTTCATTAGGCAAGGGTCAGGTAATTAAGGGATGGGATGAAGGCATTCAACTTTTCCCAGTAGGATCAAAAGGCACCCTTAGAATCCCTCCACAATTAGGATATGGAAACCGTCCAAATGGAAGTATTCCTGCCAACGCAACCCTTTTCTTTGATATTGAAGTTATCAGTGCCGAATAGGGAAATTTTTTGTACCTTTAAACGTTAAGGAAATAAAAAAGCATGGTCTCAGCCAGCATTGAGATAGCCATCCATCCGGTGGATGTCTCCAGAATAACTCAGGTAGATTTTAACCACATTCCATTCGGAAAAATCTTTTCTGACCATATGTTTGTCGCCGATTATTATGACGGCGCCTGGCAAAAAGCAGAGATTGTGCCTTACGGAAAAATAGGTTTTTCCCCTGCTATTTCGGGATTGCATTACGGCCAATCTGTATTTGAGGGGATGAAAGCCTACAAAACAGTCACCGGAGAAGTAGTTTCTTTCCGTCAGGAGAATAATTTTTCACGGATAAATAAATCTGCGGTCAGGTTGTGTATGCCAGAAATACCCAGAGATATTTTTATCGGTGGTCTGGAAGCATTGTTGAAGTTGGATAAAAACTGGATTCCGGAAACTGAAGGCTCCAGTTTATATATACGACCTATATATTTCGCTGTTGACGAACTGATAGGGGTTCATGCCTCAGGTAGTTACAAACTGATTATTTTAACCTGTCCGGTAGGTGTATATTATACCGAACCAGTAAATGTACTTGTTGCCACAAAATACGTTCGAGCCTTTGAAGGCGGCGTAGGTTTTGCAAAAGCGGCCGGGAATTATGCAGCATCCATGCTTGCAGCGAAAGAAGCGCTAGCCCAAGGCTACCATAATATGCTTTGGATGGATGGTCGTACCAGGCATTTGGTAGAAGAATCCGGTACCATGAATGTGTTTTTTGTGGTGGACGGCAAAGCAATTACTCCAAGATTATCAGGCACTATACTAGATGGTGTAACCCGTGATTCCTGCATCACATTGTTAAAAGATCGTAACATTCCGGTTGAGGAACGCGACATTTCCATAGATGAACTGGTAGAGGCACATTCTAAAGGCTTGCTTCAGGATGCCTTTGGAACAGGAACAGCTGCAACCATAGCACATATTGCTAAAATCGGATACGAAGGTGAAGACCTTGTTTTGCCTCCTGTGAGTGATAGAGCTATTAGCACCTATCTGAGCGAAACACTTGCCGGCATTAAAACCGGAAAGGTTGAAGATAAACACCACTGGCTGACAAAAATCTGATTAGGGTTTATTTGTAAGCCTCAGGAATACAACAAATTAGAATACAAAAAGAGGCTGTCTCAAAAGTTCGAGACAGCCTCTTTTATTTAACTGGTGCTTATTCTATCAACCTATCACCTTTCACCCCTTCGGGATTGAATCTATAGATTTTTCACTCTTCACTCTTCACTCTTCACTCTATAATTTTTACCTCACAATTAGCACTTTTTCTACTTTATGCTCTTTAGCAGAATGGATTTCTAAGAAATACATGCCTACGGGTAGATTTGCTGTTGAAATTGTTGCAATACCTGTTTGCTGAGTACCAGAACTAATCGTACTACCCGCCAGAGATTTTAAAGCCCAGATATAACCACCTTGTACTGACCAAGAGATGTTGAGTTTATCGTATGCTGGGTTGGGATATACTTTTACTTGCGCTACCGGGCTAAGCCACTGCCCTGTACTAGTAATATTGAGGGTGTCACAGGGAGAGCCTATCATTGGGCCTAGATTGTAATTGGGAACGGAAGGTAAATAGTTATTTATCCCGGATTGACACTGGGTGCCAAGAAACAAGCCATACTGATCAAAATAACAAATGGGATAAGGTGAATCAGGATTTTTAATAATACCTATATAGCTTTCAATGGGTTGATAGCCAAAATTGCCTGTTAAGGGTTCTCTTTTATATCCTACGTAAATATTACCATCTTCTCCCAATTCCATATTTCTTAATGTTGTTGTATCACCTAAAATTACATTGTTCGTATCATACCAAATTATAGTATATTTTAATGAATCAACAGTCGCTCGAGGATTAAATTGATATAGCGTATCACATGTACTACCATAAATATAATCCATATTTTTGGAATATGAAATTCCATTAAGTTTTCCAGGAAAATTATTAAAATGACTAATATGCCTATTAAAAACCTCATGAAGGTTACTTAAGGTACCAGAACAGCGGTCAAAATCCCATTCATAGACTCGGAAACTATCTGCAGCACACATTACAACCTTGGATCCATCCTTAGAAATATCCAATTCGCCTTGTGAATGAACCTTTACGCCTGAAGTTAGGTAATGACTAAGTATTAAAGAATCATTATAAAATAAAAATATCACAAAAGAATCCGTAAATACAGAACTAGAACCCATTGAAGCAACAATCCACCAGTCTCTTCCATTTCCATGCCGTACTGCATCTTGTTTTAATGACTTAATCCCATGATTTTGGTAATAGGTAGCAGTAGTAGAATAAAAGTTAGGTACTTCGATTTGATAGGAATCAATAAAAGTGCTTATTGGAAAAGTTTGTTCCAATTTCAAGCAACTTACAAAGGGCGAAGCAACTGGACTATTATACATATAAAAAATTGAAGAATCAGTGGAGCTTGGGAAAAAAAAATTGCGACTTGGATTAATAGTGTTTGGAGTAGAATCAAAATTTAATATATATTGATGATAATTATCCAAAATTCTTGACCCATCAGTATAAAATGCAAATTGACCTAATGCTGACGATATTCCTCCTCCGCTACCCCATGCAGAACGTGTTCCAAAAAAAGGAATTACATTAGAAGTGTCCCGGAAATCTATTCCACATGAATCTGGAAATATCCAAATATGGCCACTCAGATTTTGTGCTTTTAATTGGGTAGAAGCACAAAAAGAACCTATACTCAATGAAATAAGTATGGTTATTAAAAGTTTTGTTTTCATTTAATGAAATAAGTAAAATAAAGTCAACACATTCTATATCTTAAAGTTATAGAATGTGTTGAACCTTTTAATTCAATTATTGTAATACAATCACCTTAAGTGAAACTACTTTTTCGGTTGAGGAACTCAATCTTGCAATGTAAAACCCTGGAGATAATTGAATGGTTTCAGAAAATTGACCTTTAGCAATATTCCTTGATTCAATAATGCGATTTTGCAAATCATACACCTGCAAAATGGAAGCCTCAAAGCCAGAATTTCCTTCTAAAATCAATCCATTGGTGGAATTAGCTGGGTTTGGAAATGCTTTCATGCTAAGATTGCTAGTTATAACTGTTCTGTTTCCTATGTTATTGTCACATTCTTCATAGGTTAATTCAGGATCTAAATCCATCCAAGCTTTGGCATATGATATCAATTTGCCATAAATTAATGGGCAATATCCAGCTATTTCAAGGATTAAAACCGAATCCTGTTCACTAATTTCAAGGTCAGGATTTTGTCTGTAAGTAAGTAATACTTCATAAAATGCCTTATATGCACTTTCTATATCATTTTCCGGATTCAAATTATTCAATTGAGTTCCTAAAGATGAAAAATCACCTTCATTTGCCACTCTTTCAATGGAATAGAGTTTAGATAAATTGGACTGAACATTGTTTTCCATAAAGGTGGAGTCAGATGAAGTCCAATAATCTGAATTATTGGTTAGGAAATTGAACCTTTTCAAATTATGGTTATAAGCATAATAGTAAGGCAACTCCTCGAAAAAATCATCTGATTTCCAATTTGGAGAAACCCATTCTCCTTCACCCATTCTTGCACCATAGGAAGAGCAATCAAAAGTTGAATAAGAATTCAATGGGTTTATACCTATTGCAGTACTGCCAGCGAATGCAGTGCTATTTCCTGCAATATCGTAATTAGTAACACCATTTCTGTAATTAAAAACCGTTAAAGCTGCATCAACATCAATATATTTTGTATAAATCCATTTATTGTTGGAACTGAGATTTCCTGTCCATTGGTTGTCGCTTGCATCGGTTGAAGATCCCATAACACCTATATTACCAGAGCCTGGAGTTACTGCTAGAATAGGATCCCAAATATAAATTCCTCTACTCCCATTGTCCATAGAATTTCCTTCAATAACATATGTTTGCAAACTATTGTTATTAATGATAATGTTATAACCTAGATTAGATAGGGCATTGCAATAAAGGTTCGCATTTGTAACATCTTCATAAACCCATATACCTACTGGAGCTTGACCTGATGATAAAACAGTTGTACCTGAAATTGTGTTTACTTCCAAACTTGGATTATCACCAGAAAATATCTTTATTCCAAAGCCACCTGCAGAATTATTTAAACCATCAATGGTGTTTGATAATACCTCTGCATCATCAACGTTTTGCAAAAAGATCCCTTCGTTTTTATCGTGAATTTCATTTAAAGTAATATTTGCAAAGGATATTGGATTAATTTGCTCAATATGTATTGCTTGACCTAGAAAATTATTGACTCCATTATTAAATACATTATTTATAATATCGATTCCACTCGAGCCAGTAATTGGTATATCCTCGAAAAATACAACAATCTCAGTATTTACATCAACACAATCTGTAAATTCACAATCTCTTACTAAAGCAACAGCAAAGTTTGTGGCAGGGAAATTGTGAGCCCAAATCCCACGAAAACCTATCGTGTTAAAATCGCAATTAAAAACTCTGAATTTGAAATTTCCGGATACATTAATGCCAAATGGACTATTTGTGAATGCACAATCTGTTCCCGGTGAAGGTGTACCATCTCCTATATTTGCATCATATTGGCCATTACCTGTTGAGGTGCCTCTAATACATGCATTCGAAGTTGCTGATCCTAAATCAATATCATCAAAGATGGTACCCAAGACATATACCGAAGAATTGGTAAAATAAATTCCATCTGTTTGAGTTTCGATGCTCTGAGTAAGTGCATTAACCGTTGCATCACCAATGGTAACACTATAATTATCCACTATATGAATGCCAATTTTGCTGATAGTTGCGCTTCCATTACATGCTGGTGCAAGGGCATTTGATCCTATAATATGAGAGTTGCGGAAATAGCTTGTGCCAGTATGGGAACCTGTGTAAGGGCTTACTCTCAGACCATTCCAATTATTTGTCAGGTAGCTTTCATCTATATAAAAAACACCCCCTTCAATTGAATTAATAGCTGTATCTGCATCGGAGATATAGGAATTGTTTACAACGGTTAAAGAGGCACCTGGATCAATACGAATCGTATTCCATCGTTTAATAACAGTTGTTGTTCCTAATTTATCGTTTCCACTAAAACAGGAGGAATCAATACGTAAGGAAGAACCAGGTTTGATTGTAATTGTAGCACAAGGATCTATTTCAACCCATGAGTCGCGAAATATTACATTCGCATCAACGATATAATTTCCTTGAATTAGGACTTGTGTTCCAGCAAATAAGGTTGTCCCAAAAGTGGAGGCCAATTGGTTGTTTGGAATATAGTGTGTAGGAGCAAATGTCCCCGTGCAAGGAGGTATTTGCGCGGTTAATTGCAAACTCATCAACACAAATAATGTACAGAAAAGTTTGCGTAAAGTGTTGATAACAACAGAGTTAGAAGGATTTACCCCCCCGCCCTGTGGATAACTTTGTGGATAAGCTCGAAGGCTTAAGGCCGATTTGAGGTGAATTACTCATGATTTTGTTTTTAGTATTATAAAATTTAATCGAATAATAATTAATGTCAATAGTCTGAATAAACCTGATTTCTAACTCATTTCGAATAATTCAATTTGTCGTAATATTTATTTATTGGATTATTTATTTTTTGAATTAAAAAAACGCTTAAATTTAATCCCAATCGAAGCTTTCTGGCACTGTCCACAAAAAAGTACCTTAGATTATTTTTACCCCAAAAATCAAAAATACGATATTTAGCGTATTTTATAAATTACAAAAAAAATTTAAGCGAACGGTTAATTCTTTGATTGAACGGTAACTATTCAAATAAAAAAGTAAAAAAAAGACTCCCAAGCAATTTATCATTGGTTTTTAGATATGTTATTCATAATGGCTATGAGTCTATTCAATTTTAATAAATTAAATAAGGTTACTTCCTGAAAACGTCTGACAATGCCTAGTAGCCCACAAACTAACATCAATAATAAAAAGCTGTCTCAGAATTTCACTTCCGAGACAGTCACTTTTTATACTTGGTGTAATAAAAAATGGCTGTCCGATGGACAGCCATTCAAAGAATATCTTAGTAGAAAACTTATTCCACAATTCTGTTATAGGTAACCCCACCAATGGTAAAGGTGGTATCGTTCCACAGCACATTCATGCTATTTACGCCTTGGCAAAAACAACATTCGTCTTTATCAGTGGCATATCCACTGTTGTAGGAAACACTGTTAATGGTAACAGTATCCTGAATGTTTAGAGCACCATTTGAAATAACGTATGAAAAACCTGTTTTGATCAACACCTTGGCATTGCAGGAATCATTCGCACCATACATATAAATGGTATCGGTGTAATCATTGTTTTTAAATCCAAGAATACTGGTTGCTTCTTTAAAACCCATCAGACAGGCACCGGTGGTATCTGTGTATTTTAGGGAAAGGGTCGGAGTAACACAATCCGGACAAACTTTGTCCTTACATTTTTCCTTTTTGCAAGCTACAAGAAAGAAAAGCGTTACAAGACTTAACAGGGCGACTCTAAAGGAAGCTGACATAGTTTTTCTAAGAAAGTTCAATATTACAACTTTACCTATTCATGAGGCAAATTGTTCTTTTAATTTAGTGATAGGCAAGCCCAATAATTCAAAATCGGGGTATGTTTCCATCAAAATGCGGAATTTTTCAAGATAGGTATCGGTAGAATTTTTATTCTTTGATACGAATGTTGTGATTTTGGCAAAGTATTCTTTCACACTTGGATGCGCAGGGTCAATGATTTTGGTATGAATTTTATCCAGTTCAAATTCTTTTTCATTTGAAAAATAAGTAATCAGCAGCGGTTTCATTTTTTTCCGCTCTTCTTCCTCAAAATCACTAAGGCTAAATTCATTGATATCCTCAAAAATCAAGGATCGGTAGGTCGCATTGCTAAAAAAATATCTAAGGTCTGTCCAAAGCAGGTAGGGAATAAAAATGCCCCCCATAGCTTTCAGGGCAACAGAACGGAAGGCCATATACCCATCATATCCTTCCTGCATGGAAGCGATATAAATCTCCTTCATAGCATCCAGCAAAGCTTCTCGGTAGGTTTCAAAATCACCTCCCACGCGTTCCTCAAGGTTCCGAACCTGCGATTCGTAAGTACTCATTGAATAATAATTATCAGGCTACAATAGCAACTAAGGTGCAAATATACTGAAAGGAGAGGGTTAAGCACAGGATATAAAATAAAGCCCGGGATAAAAAATGCTGAATTATGGATTTTGTACCTATTTTTACCGTGTTTTAACCGGTATAGAATCCATGCCAACAGTTACCATTGACGGTAAAGTTTACGAGTATGAAGGCAAGCATAGGCTGCTTCAGTTTGCACTCGACAACGGGGTAGAAATTCCTTATTTCTGTTACCATCCTGCCATGTCAGCACCAACCAATTGCAGAATGTGTCTGGTGGATATCGGATATCCAATGACGGACCGGGCAACTGGTCAGCCTGTTTTGGATGATTCCGGACAGCAAAAAATACAATTTGCGCCCAAACCCTTAACCAGCTGCAATCAGGATTTGAATCCTGGAATGGTGGTTCAAACCAACCGCACTTCGGAGAGAATTAAAAAAGCTCAGGAAGGAGTACTGGAATTTTTATTGATTAACCATCCACTGGATTGTCCGATTTGTGATCAGGCTGGCGAATGCCCTCTTCAAATTAACACCTATAAATTCGGTCCTGAAGGATCTCGTTTTGAACTGGACAAAGTCCATAAACCAAAACGTATTGACCTTGGTCCAAATGTGGTTTTAGATGCCGAGCGTTGCATTAACTGCACCCGTTGCACAAGATTTACAGAGGAAATTTCTGGTACCTGGCAATTATCCATTCATAACAGAGGCGACAAAAATTATCCAACCACAGCTCCCGGGCAGGTATTTGATGATCCATATTCAATGAATGTCATTGACTTATGTCCAGTTGGAGCTTTGACCAGCACTAATTTCAGATTTAAGGCAAGGGTTTGGGAAATGAGCTATACCCCATCCATTTGTACCGGTTGTGCTAAAGGCTGTAACACTCAGGTATGGGTTAGAGATAATGAAGTATTGCGATTGACCCCTCGTGAAAATGCTGCGGTGAATGCTTATTGGATGTGCGATGAGGGTCGTCTGGATATTGCTAAATACAATGAGAAAAGAATATCCGGTGCCAAGTTAAAAGGGGATGTTCCCGTTTCTTTTGAAGATGCTTACATAAAAGCCAATGCCTTACTTCAGCAACATAAAGGACATACTTTCTTTGTAGGTTCAGGGCACGCTTCAACTGAAAGCAATCATGCTTTTATGGCACTTGCCCGTCACCTTGGAGCTAAAACAGGTTATGTTGCTCATATTCAACCTGATTTTGCAGATAAATTCCTGAAAAAGGAAGACCGTACTCCAAATACAGCTGGCGTTAAACTCACAGGATTTGAGGAAACCACTTTGGAACATTTGAGGCATGAAATAGAGAAAGGTCATATCAGGCTAATCTATGTACTCGAAGACTCTAAAGTACTCGAAGGCTTATCCGATTTATTTGATAAAACCGATGTAATTGCACAGACCAGTAATTACCCTACCAATTCTGATAAAATTAAGGTGATTTTGCCTGCTGCTACTTCTATTGAATCGGCTGGCACTTATATCAATGTTGATGGAATTGCTCAAATCACCAGACAAGCAAAAGAAATTAAGCAAATGACTCCTGAAATGTGGATGGGAATGGCAAAAAGCCGTTCTGATAAAGCTGCAGTTCAGGTAGATAACTGGCGTACAGCGGAAAATATCGTGGATTGTTTGCCAGGGTATGTTATGATTCACAACCTTGCAACTTTAAGTGGACTGGAATTACATCTGCCTCATCATAAGGAAGCCTTTCATGCCCTAAAACATACTTATCCTTCCCTGAAGGATTTAAAAGTGTCTAAATTCATTCCGAAGGAATCCTTCAAAATGAATCAGTTTGAGTTTGCTATAAACTAAATTTTACTGTTCTACCATTGAAAAACCACCCTAAAAGCGGTGGTTTTTCGATTTTTAAGTTAATTACTGGTTTGAATATTTGACATGAATTAAAATTTTAATAACTTTATTTTACTAAACTCGAAATATGTATGCCATTAACTGCTTTCGTTATCCATCAGGATGACAATTCTCTGCACTATTTCAGAGAGATTATGGATAATCTGGGTGCTACCACCTTTTTTATTCATGAAAATGATTTTGAAATGTTTGCTTTAAAAGCGCAACAGTTTCAACCTCATTTACTTCTCTTTGAATCTCCCTTCAATGAGTCTATGCTTAAGTATCGAAAGTTTGTTGAGCATGGAGCTATCCTCCACAGAATACCAAAGGCAAAAGGAGTACGAAACAATGATTTCCCAGAAGTTGGCGTTTTCAGTCTTAAATTTCCTTTTACGGTATTCCAGTTACACTCAGTTTTGTGCAAAGCAATTCGTTGGTCACAAAGCCGTTGTAAGCAGAACCATCCACTTGAAAATCTGTTTATCCGTTCGGATGGCAGACTGTTAAACCTACCCTGGTCAGAAATTGAAGAAGTTCAGGCTTTGCATGATTATGTAAAAATTATTTGCAAACAGGGTAAACACATCATTCATTGTACGATGAAAGAGATGGAAGGAAATCTTCCGGAAGAATATTTTCAGCGTGAATCGCGCTCTAGGATAATCCGGAAAAGCAATTTGAATCCTTTTAAAAAAAAACCTGGAAAAAAACTCGAAGTTGCATGATTAAACATTAACTCATTTAAATTTACCGGCAGATACTCTCTGCCGGTTATTTTTTTCAGACTCTTACTTATTGGATTGTGTTTTCGGGCCTTTTCCCTTTTGGGAGATGTGCCAAAGAAAAAAAATCTCAGCCTGACCTTTTTTTCAGAAAAAATTTTGGTCGATGGTCGGGATACTGAATCCTGTTGGAAAAATCTTAAATATTCAGGAAGTTTTCATCAAAACTTCCCTTATGATACTTCTTTAGCTTTTAGTAAAACCTACATAAAAGCAGGGTATGATGCTCAGCAATTGTATTTTTTTATTTATTGTCAGGATACATTAGCTGGAAAGAATGTAATTCAGAGTCTGAGAAGAGATTACGGTTCAGGCTCAAGTGATGCTATTGAAATCTATCTGGATCCCTTTGAAGACAAAACCAATGGATTTTACTTTGCCTTAAATCATGAAGGAGTACAAGCTGAAGGTCTAATTTCCTCTGGTGGAAACTTTGGTGGATCAAATGAATGGGACAACAGATGGAAGGGAGCGGTTTCTTCCGGAACTGGATACTGGACAGCGGAATTCGCAATTCCCTTTAAGTCTCTAAGGTTTGGTGATGGAAAACTTGAGTGGGGCGTTAATTTCACCAGATATGATTTAAAAAGAAATGAAACCTCCGTTTGGAATAAAGTCCCAAGGAATTTTAGTCCTTCGGCACTTGCATATGCTGGCTCACTAGTATTTCCTGAACTTCCAAAAAAAGCCGGATTAAATGCATCGGTAATTCCCTTTACCACCTTTAAAGTTTATAAAGACAACCAAAATCCTGAACTAAGTAATCAAACTGTTGGTGCAGGAGGAGATGTCAAACTATCTGTTACTTCCTCATTAAATTTAGATCTCACCTTTAACCCGGATTTCTCTCAGGTGGAAGTGGACAGGCAGGTAACTAATTTGAGTAGATTTTCATTGTTTTTTCCTGAAAGGAGACAGTTTTTTATAGAAAACAGTGACTTATTCGGGCAATTTGGATTTAAAAGAATACGTCCATTTTTTTCCAGAAGAATTGGACTTGCAAATGGAAAAGCTATTCCAATAATTGCCGGGGCAAGATTAAGTGGTAAAGTAAATCCGAAATGGAGAATAGGGGTTATGGATATAATGACTGATAAAGATCAAAATCCAGAAATCAGTGCCCAGAATTACTTTGTTGGAGCTGTTCAACGCCAGCTTTTTAAAGCATCGAATATTGCTGCTATTCTGGTAAACAGACAAGGATTTGACCGAAATGGCCCAAAAGGAAATGATTACAATAGAGTATTGGGATTGGATTATAATTTAGCCTCAGTAAACAATACCTGGAAAGGCAAAGCTTTTTACCATCGTTCTTTTAGTCCCGACATCCCATCAAATGGTAGCTATGCACATGCCGTTTGGCTAAGGTATAGTACGCCTAAATGGAATATAGATTACAATCATGAAGTGATTGGAGAAAATTATGAAGCAGAAACGGGTTTTGTCGTTCGTAAAAATGTTGTACGTTTCGAAGATTACATTTCAAGGACATTTTACCCGAAAGGCAAAAAAATAAATAATCATGGACCTTCAGTTTATTCTGACATCTATACCAGTCATTCTGGAGAATTGCTAGATGCTTTATTAAATTTTTCTTATGATTTAGGATTTCAAAATTCCGCTTATGCAGGCACCTCCTTTTACTGGTCTTTTACAAAGCTATTGTATCCGTTTGATGCTTCTGGATCTGAAAGTATTGAATTGCCTATAGGAAAATATCAATATATTACAGGGAGTGCCTATTTTGGGACAAACAGAAGAAAGAAAATAAATGCAAATGCAGGTTTAGATTTAGGCAGTTATTTTAATGGCACTAAACAGTCCTTTAATGCTAATTTCAATTACAGGATACAACCTTATGGTCAGATATCTTTGAGTGTATCACAGGACAGAATTACCCTTCCATATCCTTATGGAAAAAGTGTTTTAACACTTGCGGGTCCGAAAATAGATCTTTCTTTCAGCAAGTCTCTGTTTTTTACAGCATTCTTTCAGTATAATACACAAATTAAAAATTTTAATATCAATACTCGTTTACAATGGCGATTCAGACCTATGTCGGATTTGTATCTTGTATATACTGATAATTATGTTTTACCTGAGATGGGAAACCTAAACAAGGCAATAGTCTTGAAACTTAACTATTGGTTAACCATTTGATGGGCATTTTTCAGGGCATTCCAGCAAATTTCAGCCGTTTTATCCCAGGAAAATTGTTCCTTAAATTTTAATCCCAATGCAATTTTATTTTGTCGCAATTGGGGATCTTCTACCACTTTTTGCATTTGAGTAGCAATTGATTCTGGATTTCCGGGGTCTATAAAATAACCAGCAGGACCACAAACTTCAGGCATAGAGGAAGTTTCTGAAACAATTACTGCAGTTCCACAATTCATTGCCTCGAGAATAGGTAATCCAAATCCTTCAAAAAAACTTACATAACATAAGGCTGTTGCTCCGCGGTATAATGCAGCCAATTTTTCTTCACTCACAAAACCAGTAAAAATAACATCATTTTTATACTTCATGTTGCCAAATGTTTTGATAATATCTTCAAAATTCCATGCCTTTCGTCCTGTTAAAACCAAGAGATGAGGTAAACCTGTCCGTTCTTTAAACAAATCAAAGGCTTGTAACAACCCAGACAAATTCTTCCTTGGCTGAATGGCACCTGCGTATAAAAAATAAGGATGACTTTCAACATGCTTTTCTCCATCAATTGTAAAAGCATCTGAAGCACCATTCAGGGCAACAGTAATTTTTTTTTCATTAATACCATATCTGGTAATTATATCTGATTTGCTATACTGAGAAACGGTAATTATTTGAGAAGATTTCTCTGCGAATTTTGGAAAAAAATATCTGTAATATTTTGAATATAATTTTCCCATATCCGGGTCTGGAAGTTCAAAAGATAAATCATGCATAACATTTACCTGAGGAACACCCGTCATCAAACTCAAAAATCCATCTGGGGAGAAAAATATATCTGCCTTTGTTCTGGCCAGCATCAAGGGTACTGTCACTTCGAAAAAAGCAATATATAACAATGGATGCCTAGCCTGAGGAATAAGAACATGGGGTATTACATTTGGGCCATATAAATATTCTTGCTCATAAGGTCTGTCAAAAAAGAAATGGAATTCATCTTCCGGATGAGATACAACCATTCTACGGAGTACTTCATGGGAGAATCTCCCAAATCCTTCTCTTAGTCCCGGAAGTAAAAACCTTGCA
>Ga0114981_10000475_pt1 | contig 26069 bp, 20 predicted proteins | sample S_140806_MF_Meta_FD_87028 | JGI IMG/M metagenome (GOLD analysis project Ga0114981, IMG submission 87028) | Freshwater microbial communities from Lake Simoncouche, Canada to study carbon cycling - S_140806_MF_MetaG | ecosystem: Environmental > Aquatic > Freshwater > Lake | place: Lake...
ATCCAGCATCTTGTTTAACAAGCGCTTCAACTGTTTCTAAAAATAAAGACTCAGGCATTTCTGGAAGCGCCAATCGTGCTGCAGATTTGGCAAAGCGACGGGCATTTGCTTCAGGGCGAAATAGTGAAATACCGCCATCTGGTTGGCGATAAGCCTTCATACCTTCGAAGATCTCTTGTCCATAGTGAAAAACTGCAGTTGCTGGATCTAACGAAAGTGGACCGTAAGGAATTAACGCCGGTTCAGCCCAGCCATCTTTTTCTGACCATTCACAAATAACCATGTGATCTGTGTAGTACTTACCAAATCCACCTTCAGCAACTAAAGCATCGCGAGTTGCAGCATCTTTTGCATTGGGATTTAGTGTTATTTTCATTTTAAAGTTGCGCTAGTAGCGCATCTCCGATTTCAGTAGTGCTGCGCTTCTTATCTCCGCGCACAAGCAAATCAGCGCTTACCGCAGCTTCGATTTCACGGGCAGCATCGCCATATCCCAAGTGATCCATCATCATCGCAACCGACATCACAGTTGCAGTTGGGTCTGCCAAGTTCTTGCCGGCGATATCTGGTGCCGAACCGTGTACAGGTTCGAACATAGATGGATAAGCGCCCGTTGGATTGATGTTGCCAGAGGCTGCAAGACCGATACCGCCGCAGATTGCCGCTGCGATGTCCGTCAAAATATCTCCAAAAAGATTATCGGTGACAACTACATCGAAACGTTCTGGGTTGGTAACAAAGAACATTGAGGCTGCATCCACGTGTAAATAATCAGTCGTCACAGTCGGAAACTCTTTTGCAACTTCGTTAAAAGTACGAGTCCAGAGGCTGCCAGCGCGAGTTAGCACGTTGTTCTTATGAACAAGGGTTAACTTCTTACGATCTCGCTTTGCCGCACGTGCGAATGCATCACGAATAACGCGCTCAGCACCGCGACGTGTGTTTAAGGATTCTTCTGTTGCTATTTCGGCATCTGTGCCTTCAGCAAGTACTCCGCCGGCTCCAACATATGGACCTTCGGTTCCTTCGCGAACAACTATGAAATCAATTGGAGCCTTTGTGGCAAGCGGACCAGTTACGCCTGCGCGCAAAACAGCGGGACGCAAGTTAATGTAGTGATCGAAAGCAAAACGTAATTTAAGAAGTAATCCACGCTCTAGAACTCCGCTCGGAACTGTTGGATCGCCAACAGCACCAAGCAAAATCACATCTGCCTTAGCAAGTTGTGCCAAAACTGAATCAGGAAGCACTTCACCGGTGCGATGCCAATATCCAGCTCCCAAATCGTATTCAGTCTTTTCAAAAGTTACGCCGTGTTTTGCAGCTACTTTATCGAGCACGCGCAAACCTTGGGCGACAACTTCAGGTCCAATGCCATCGCCACCAATTACGGCAAGATTTATCTTCTTCATAGTTATCGTCTCGTTAATTCACTAGGGTCACGGAGCGAACTAGGTCCGCTCCGGTTTCTTTAGAAACAGCACTAACAATTGCATCCGATACTTGTGAGTCAACAGTAATAGCCATTAGCGCATTTCCCCCAGCGCTAGCACGAGCAACTTGCATTCCTGCAATATTGATTCCGGCTTTGCCAAGGGCATTGCCAACTGCACCAACAACTCCGGGGCGATCTGAATAACGCAAGAAGAGAAGATTATCGGCTGGCGGAAGATCAAGATCAAAGCCATCTATTGCGATGATTTTCTCAACTTTACGAATTCCCATTAGCGTTCCATCAACTGTGATTGATTTTCCATTGCGGAGTGCGCAATGAAGCGAAATCATGCTGCGATATTCTGGACTAACGGCATCACTATCTGATGATGAAGTCAGATTACGTTCCGCAGCAAGCCCTGGCGCATTTACATATGTAACATCTTCAGCACCCGTTGCCATCAACGCACCTTTGAGAGCGCTGATCGCCAGGATTGATGAATCGTGTTCGGAAATATCCCCACGCACGTGCACATCAAGGTTTGTAGGAAGTTCGCCGGCGATAGCTGTCGCAATCTGAGCCATCTTTTCAACCAGTGGAAGTGAAGGACGAATTTCTTCGTGAATCGCTCCACCCTTAACGTTTACCGCATCCGGTACTAGTTCACCAGCAAGTGCTTTGCGAACAGATACCGCAACAGCAATTCCGGCACGTTCTTGTGCTTCATCCGTTGATGCACCTAAGTGAGGCGTTGCAACAACTTGATCAAGTGCGAATAAAGGTGAATCGGTACAGGGTTCGGTGACATAAACATCAAGCCCGGCGCCTGCAACACGGCCTTCAACGATTGCATCGTGCAGAGCGGTTTCGTCTAGAACACCGCCACGAGCAGCGTTAATGATGCGCACAGAAGGCTTGACCTTCTTTAACGCTTCAACGCCAATTAAGTTTGCAGTCTCTTTGGTCTTTGGCAAGTGAATAGTTATGAAGTCGCTGCGTTTTAACAATTCATCTAGTTCAACTAATTCAACGCCAAGTTGGGCGGCACGAGCTGGCTGTAGGTATGGATCGTAGGCAACTACGTTCATACCAAATGCCTGCATGCGGTGGGCAACTAATTGACCGATGCGACCAAAGCCAACGATGCCAAGAGTTTTTTCAAATAACTCTGCGCCGGTGTATTTAGAACGCGCCCACTTGCCATTGCGAAGTGCCGCATGTGCAGGTGAGATAAAGCGAGCAGAAGCAAGCAACAAAGAAATTGCTAGTTCTGCGGCGGAAACGATATTTGAGGTTGGTGCATTAACGACCATAACCCCAGCAGTTGTCGCTGCTGGAATATCTACGTTATCTAAACCAACACCGGCACGAGCAATTACCTTTAAACCCTTTGCTGCCGCAATTGCTTCTGCATCCATTTTGGTTGCAGAACGGATCAAAACCGCGTCAACGCCTTTGCCAAGTGCGGCAAGAAGTTCGGCGCGGTTTGCGCCATCACAATTGCGTACTTCAAAATCCGGACCTAACGCATCTAGCGTTGCCGGACTTAGCTCTTCTGCAATTAATACAACGGGTTTACCCACGTGATGCGCTGCCTTCTCGGTAATCATCTTTGTTTGAAGTCTTGATCCAGCTAAACATCTTGCGAAGTTCGCGGCCAACACCCTCAATTGGGTGCGCCTCACCCTTAGCGCGAAGCGCCTTAAATTCGACGCCGCCAGCTTCTTGATCATCGATAAAGCGCTTGGCAAATGCACCAGATTGAATGTCAGAAAGGACTGCCTTCATATTCTCTTTAACACTTGGATCGATTACACGAGGACCTGAAACATAATCGCCGTATTCGGCAGTGTCAGAAACTGACCAGCGCTGCTTTGCAATTCCACCTTCGAACATCAAGTCAACGATCAACTTAAGTTCGTGCAAGCATTCAAAGTAAGCAACTTCTGGCTGATATCCAGCTTCGGTAAGTACTTCAAAACCGTACATAACTAGTTGTGAAGCGCCACCACAAAGAACTGACTGCTCACCAAATAGATCTGTTTCGGTCTCTTCGGTAAAGGTGGTCAAGATTCCGCCTGCGCGAAGTCCGCCAATTGCCTTGGCGTAAGAAAGTGTTAGTGGCCAAGCGCTACCAGTCGAATCTTGTTCAACTGCAACGATTACTGGGACTCCACGTCCACCTGCGTACTCGCGACGAACTAAGTGGCCAGGACCCTTTGGCGCAACCATGCAAACATCAACGTTTGTTGAAGGCTTGATATAACCAAAGCGAATATTAAAACCGTGACCGAAGAAGAGAGCATCGCCATCTTTTAGGTTAGGCAAAATTGAATCTGTATATACGTGGCGCTGTAAGTGATCTGGAACCAAAATCATGATGACTGTTGCTTCCTTAACGGCTTCTGCAACAGTTACTACACGCAAACCTTCGGCTTCAGCTTTGGCACGGGATGCCGAACCCTCTTTAAGTCCAACGCGTACATCTACACCGGAATCGCGCAGGTTAAGTGCATGCGCATGTCCTTGTGAGCCGTAACCGATGATCGCGACTTTGCGACCCTGGATGATTGATAGATCTGCATCCTCTTCGTGATACATCGTTGCCACGGTATTTCTCCTTTAGTTTCGGGTTAGTTCTGGTAGTCGGGTTGGGTGTCGTGAATTTCTTCAACTTTGCCTGTCACATCTTTGATAGATATGACGCTGACAAGTTTGTCTAGCTGAGCAATAACTTGCTCGAGGGAGTGGCCTTGTACGGCTACTCCAATAACCATTTTTGAGATTGATGAGTCTTCAGTCGGTCCAACGTTGAGAGTTTCGATGTTAAATGCCCGACGCGAAAAGAGTCCGGCGACGCGGGCTAAAACGCCTGGTTCGTTTTCAACGAGAACTTCAAGAGTGTGCTGACGGCGATTAGTAGTCATCAGAGCTCCTGTGAATCCCAGTCAGGCGCAGTAGCGCGAGCGATCATGATTTCATCATTGGATGTTCCAGCAGCAACCATCGGCCAAACCATGGCATCGCGATGTACGCGGAAGTCGACAACAACTGGTTGGTCATTAATCGACATCGCTTTCTCGATTGTCTTATCCAAATCTTCAGGACGTTCGCAAGAGAGTCCAACGCAGCCCATGCTTTCGGCAAGCATTGGGAAGTTAGGAACACGCTTTGATTCAAGATTGGTATTTGAGTAACGACCTTCATAGAACAAGGTCTGCCATTGGCGAACCATGCCGAGAGATTCGTTATTGATAATCGCAACTTTAATTGGAATATTATTTAACGCACAGGTAACCAACTCTTGATTAGTCATCTGGAAACAACCATCTCCATCGATTGCCCAAACTGTTGAATCTGGTGCACCAACTTTTGCACCCATTGCAGCAGGTACGCCGTAACCCATAGTGCCCGCACCGCCTGAGTTCAGCCAGGTACGTGGGTGCTCGTATGAAATAAATTGTGATGCCCACATCTGATGTTGACCAACACCTGAAGTAAAGATGGTGTCAGTTCCAGATATCTGCCCAATTCTTTGGATCACATGTTGTGGGGATAATGAACCATCTTCCGGTTGGTCGTAACCCAATGGATATGTGGCCTTAAGGGAATTCATCTGGCGCATCCATGTTGAAAGATCAGGTTGGTTCTTTGCAAGAGCGGCCTTCAGTGCAGGGATAAGTGCTGTAATTGTTTCTCTTACATCTCCGACTACCGCAACATCTGCATGGCGATTCTTTCCGATTTCAGCAGGATCGATATCTGCATGAAGAATTTTTGCGTTCGGTGCGAATGTTGAAAGCTTTCCTGTAACTCGATCATCGAATCGAGCACCTAAAGTGATTAACAAATCAGCCTTTTGTAGCGCAGTAACTGCAGCAACAGTTCCGTGCATGCCTGGCATACCCATATGCAATGGATGTGAATCAGGAAATGCACCACGCGCCATCAGTGTTGTAACAACCGGCGCACCAAGAAGTTCAACCAACTGGCGAAGTTCTTTGTGAGCGTTAGCTTTTATAACACCACCGCCTACATAGAAGACCGGCTTTGATGATTGTGCAATTAGCGCGGCCGCATCGGTGATCGCCTGAGCATCAGGAGTTGTCTTTGGGTTATAACCAGCAAGTTTGATTGAAGTCGGCCAGTTAAATGTAGTCATCTTCTGCAATGCATCTTTAGCTACGTCTACAAGTACTGGACCTGGACGACCTGTGGTTGCTATATGGAAAGCCTCAGCGATAACGCCAGGGATTTCATCTGGATCGGTTACCAAATAATTATGCTTTGTGAATGGCATGGTGATTCCGCGAATATCAGCTTCTTGGAATGCATCGGTACCGATTGCAGCAGATGGAACTTGGCCAGTGATTGCAATTAGCGGAACTGAATCCATTGCAGCATCCATTAAAGGTGTAACTAGGTTTGTTGCACCAGGACCGGAGGTTGCAATACAAACTCCAGCACGACCGGTAACTTGCGCATAACCAGTTGCAGCATGTCCCGCACCCTGTTCGTGGCGAACCAAGATGTGGCGAATAGATGAATCAAAAATCGGATCGTAAGCAGGAAGAATCGCGCCACCTGGTAATCCAAACATCACATCCACATTTGCTGCTTCTAGGCTTTTCACCAATGAAGTAGCTCCAGTCATTGCGGTGCCATTGGCTGTTGGTATATGTGCCATCTTCGTACTCCTTTCCTTGTTTGATCTAAATTTCTTTTTACTTATTAAACGAAAAAACCCTCAGATATCTGAGGGCGCGTGCTTTAAAAAGGCACGCGCTATCGAATCACCACCACAATTACTGATGAAGACGAGATGAGCGCGCTCTTTGTTGACATGTGAGTATTGTCCATCGTTTTAGGTACTTGCGTCAAGGTTTGAGATGTAAGTCTCAAATTGTGAAACTAGCCGCAGACAGCGCCCTTGGATGCAGAGCCCACAGTCTTGGAATACTTGGCCAAGACTCCACGAGTGAATTTATGGGGCAGGGGTTTCCACCCGACTTTGCGGGCTTCTAGTTCTGCTGGATCGACCAAGAGATCCAAGGTGCGCGCTTTAATATCAATTCGTACTAAATCACCATCTTTAATAAATGCAATCGGTCCACCATCAACAGCTTCAGGTGCAACATGTCCAACACATAGACCAGTTGAGCCACCAGAGAAGCGGCCATCAGTTAATAGCAAAGTTGATTTACCAAGGCCAGCGCCTTTAATCGCGCCGGTAATCATTAACATCTCGCGCATTCCAGGTCCGCCCTTTGGACCTTCATAACGAATAACGACTACATCACCCGCTTGAATGGTTCCGTTTTCTAGCGCGGCCATGGCAGCTTGTTCGCGTTCGAAAACACGTGCTGGGCCTTCGAATGATTCGATGCCAATACCTGCGGTCTTGCAAACTGCGCCATCTGTTGCAAGTGATCCACCAAGGATCGTGATTCCAACATCTGTAGAAAGTGGAGTAGCAACGGCATGCAAAATATCGCCATCTACATCCGGTGGATTAATTCCAGCCAAGTTTTCTGCCATAGTTTTTCCAGTAACGGTCATGACATCTCCATGCAGCAAACCAGCATCGAGAAGGGCTTTAAGAATTACAGGTACTCCCCCAACGCGATCCATATCAGTCATCACATAGCGACCGAATGGTTTTAGATCGCCAAGCAATGGAACGCGTGAACCAATACGGTGGAAATCATCAAGTGATAATTCGACTTCAGCTTCGTGGGCAATTGCGAGTAAATGAAGCACTGCGTTAGTTGATCCGCCTACTGCCATAACTGCAGTGATGGCATTTTCAAAGGCGCGCTTCGTTAAAATATCGCGAGTTGTTAGACCCATCTTGATCATATTTACAACGGCTGCACCAGATTGAACAGCAAATGCATCGCGGCGACGATCAACTGCAGGTGGTGCTGCAGAACCAGGAAGTGATAGACCAATTGCTTCGCCAACTGTTGCCATTGTGTTTGCGGTGTACATGCCACCGCAGGCACCTTCACCAGGGCAGATCGCGCGCTCAATTTGATCAACGCGCTCTTTGGTAATTAATCCGCGCGCACATGCACCGACTGCTTCAAAAGCGTCGATGATGGTTACATCGTTTCCATCTACTTGGCCAGGAAGAGTTGAACCAGCGTAAACAAACACAGATGCCACATCAATTCGCGCCGCCGCCATCATCATGCCGGGAAGTGATTTATCGCACCCAGCAAATGTGACCATGCCATCAAGGCGCTCGGCTTGCATAACAGTTTCAACTGAATCGGCGATTACTTCGCGAGAAACAAGTGAGAAGTGCATGCCTTCGTGCCCCATTGAGATTCCATCTGAAACTGAAATCGTGCCGAACTGCATAGGGAAACCGCCAGCATCAATAACACCTTGCTTTGATGCTTTTGCTAAACGATCTAAAGATAAATTACATGGGGTGATTTCATTCCAAGAAGATGCGATACCAATCTGAGGTTTGACCCAATCGTCATCTGTCATTCCAACAGCGCGCAACATTCCGCGGGCAGGTGCTCGCTCGAGACCATCTGTGACCAAACCCGAACGTGGCTTCATCTGCGACATGTGGGCAAGTCTAATAGAATGCGCTCATCCACTCCAATTAACAACCAAAAACTTACCTTTTAGAGGAGAACCTTGTGTCAAAAAAGCCCGCCCAAGTAGGAACCGACGGACTTGATCCAACTAGATGGCGCACGCTATTTGTTGTGGCCATTTCTCAATTGATGATTGTGCTCGATAGCTCCATTATGAATATTGCAATCCCAAGTGCCAAGATTGATTTGGGCATTAGCGATGCCAACCAACAGTGGGTTATCACTGCATACACTCTGGCTTTTGGATCGCTACTTCTTCTCGGTGGTCGTATCGGTGACTACATGGGACGTAAGAAGATTTTCCTAATTGGTCTCGCTGGCTTTGCTGCAGCATCAGCACTTGGCGGAATTGCATCCACCCAAGGTTTGTTATTTGCATCCCGTGCATTACAAGGCGTATTCGGCGCGCTTCTCGCTCCCGCTGCCCTTGCCATCATCTCGGTAACTTTCACAGTTCCAGCAGAGCGCGCTAAGGCTTTTGGCGTAATTGGCGCGATCTCAGGTGGCGGTGCTGCCATCGGGTTAATCCTCGGTGGAACTCTCACTGAATTTTTCTCATGGCGCTGGTGCTTGGGCGTTAATGTTCCAATCGCAATTATTGCGGCGCTGCTTGCTATCAAATTTGTTCATGAATCAAAGGCTCAGGGAAATAACACTTACGACATCCCCGGTGTCATCACTGCAACTGCCGGACTCTTTGCACTCACCTATGGATTCAACGAAGCAGCGACTAAGGGTTGGTCATCTTCGACAACAATTTCATTCCTTGTTGCCGCTGTAGTTCTGTTGGTCGTTTTTGTTGTGATTGAAAAGAAAGTGTCAAATCCACTTATGCCACTTCGCGTCGTAACAGAGCGCAACCGTGGCGGTTCTTATCTTGGCTCACTTGTAGTTGGAGCCGGACTATTTTCAATGTTTTTATTCCTCGGACTTTATCTACAAGTAATCCTTGGGTACTCACCACTGAAGTCTGGTTTTGCATTCTTGCCATTCACCGCCGGCATCATTGTTTTTGCCGGAATCGCATCACAACTATTGCCTAAATTTGGACCAAGACCGCTAATGGTGCCTGGGCTGATTTTCGCTGGAGTTGGCCTGTTGATGATGACTCGAATTACTCCAGATACTTCTTACACAACGCACGTACTGCCATCACTGTTAATCATGTCTAGCGGCATGGCGTTGGTCTTCATTCCGCTGACTTCAACTTCACTGCATGGAGTTTCAAATCATGACACTGGCGTGGCAAGTGCGATGTTAAATACTTCCCAGCAAATCGGTGGCTCACTCGGTACCGCACTTCTAAACACCATCGCGGCAACCGCTACAGCTACCTACGCTGCAGCAAATACTCAACTTGGTGATCGAGTTATGCCATTTGCGATGACTCATGGATTTACTGTGGCATTTAAATTCAGTGCTGTTTTGTTATTTGCTGGCGCAGTTGTGCTCTTCTTCTTTATCAATATCGGAAAAGAGTCACTCGTTGAAACAGAAGGCGTATCAGTACATTAATTAAGAAAAAAATTAATTAGTGGCTTGACCTAAGTGGCCAAGTAGAAGCTCTCGAACTCGAGCGGCATCTGCTTGGCCCTTTGTCTCTTTCATGACCGCACCGATTAAAGCACCAGCTGCGGGCACGTGACCGTTACGAACTTTATCGGCAGTCTCGGCTTGTTCGGCACAAACTTTCTCGATAGCAGCCATTAGTGCGCCATCATCATTTACAACTTTAATACCGCGCTTAGCAACAACTTCAGCAGGAGTTCCTTCGCCCGCGATTACACCTTCCACAACTTGTCGCGCCAACTTATCTGTAAGTTCGCCAGCTGCAACCAAGGCCACAATTTCTGCGACATCACGAGGTGCAATTGACAGCTCTGCGATCGCGATATCTTTTTCATTTGCAAGACGTGAAATCTCACCGAGCCACCAGGTACGTGCTTTGGTTGGATCAGCACCGAGCAGAACTGTTTGCTCAACAATGTCTAAAACATCGGCGTTAATCATCGCCGCCATTTCCTTATCTGGAACGGCCCATTGTTCTTTCAAACGTTTACGGTGAAGTGATGGACGCTCAGGAAGTTGTGCCCGAAGTTCTTCAATCCAAGTTGCTGCTGGTGCAACAGGAACAAGATCGGGTTCGGGGAAATATCGGTAATCCTCGGCTTGTTCTTTCGAGCGACCAGAACGAGTAAGGCCAGATTCTTCTTGGAAATGGCGAGTCTCTTGCTTTACTTTCTTGCCATCATTTAAGAGTTCGGCATGGCGAATCATTTCACCGCGAATTGCGCGTTCGACTGAACGAAGTGAGTTAACGTTCTTAGTTTCTGAGCGAGTTCCTAAAACATCTGAACCGATTAGGCGTAGTGAAACGTTGGCGTCGCAACGCAGCGAACCTTGCTCCATCTTTACATCTGAAACCTTTAACCCCCGCAAAATATCGCGAAGTTCTGCAACGTAAGCCTTGGCAACTTCAGGTGCATATTTGCCAGTACCTGGAACTATCTTGGTAACGATTTCCACCAGTGGAATACCTGCGCGGTTGTAATCCAGTAGCGAATATTCAGCGCCATGGATACGCCCAGTCGCACCGCCAACGTGCAGTGACTTTCCGGTGTCTTCTTCCATGTGTACGCGTTCAATTTCGATACGGAACTGCTTCGGACCCTCATCCGTTTGGATTTCTACATCAACGAAACCATCGAAACAGATTGGCTCGTCATATTGCGAAATCTGGAAATTCTTTGGCATATCTGGATAGAAATAATTCTTACGAGAGAAGCGGCTATACGGTGCAATCTGACAGTTAAGTGCCAAGCCAATCAAGATCGAAGACTCAATCGCCTTGGCATTTACAACAGGCAGCGCGCCAGGTAGCGCTAAACAAACTGGGCAAGTCTGGGTATTTGGTTCCCCGCCAAATGTCGTGCTGCAAGAACAGAACATCTTTGATTCAGTATTTAGCTCAACGTGTACTTCTAAACCAAGAACTGGTTCGTACTTTGCAATTACATCATCATATGAAAGAGCCATTACTTGGCACCTCCTAAAGCAGGAGCTTTAGAAATCAAGTGACCGCCCCATTTTGAAACTAGCGCCGCTTCCAGCGCTGCTCCCACGTTGTACAGACGTTGATCCTGCATTGCAGGTGCCATGATTTGGAAGCCAACTGGCAAATTATCTTCATCGGCTAATCCGGCTGGCAGACTCATTCCGCAAATACCGGCCAAGTTAACTGGAATTGTCGCAACATCGGCTAAATACATTGCGATTGGATCTTCTGATTTTTCACCGATCTTAAAAGCGGTAATTGGAGAAGTCGGAGAGACCAAGACATCCGCTTGAGTAAACGCCTTTTTATAATCTTCAATAATTAAGGTGCGAATCTTCTGTGCACTGCCGTAATAGGCATCGTAATAACCAGATGAAAGTGCGTAAGTTCCCAGAATAATACGACGTTTAACTTCGCGCCCAAAGCCTGTCTCGCGCGTTGAATTCATTACTGATTCAGCGGACGCGCCATCAACTTCACCCGTGCGAAGGCCATAACGCATCGCATCAAAGCGAGCCAAGTTTGAAGAACATTCCGAAGGTGCGATCAAGTAGTAAGCAGCCAAGGCGTATTCAAAACTTGGGCAATCTACTTCAACAATTTCGGCACCTAAGGATGAAAGTATTTCGAGTGATTCGTTAAAGCGCGCTAATACTCCGGCTTGATAGCCCTTTCCTTGCAGCTGCTTAATTACACCTATCTTCAAACCTTTGACATCACCAGATTTCGCCGCAGCGACAACTGCAGGAATTGGCGCGTTAAGACTTGTTGCATCCTTTGGATCATGTCCGGCAATGATCTCGTGCAACATTGCCGTATCTAAAACAGTTCGTCCAAAAGGTCCGGCTTGATCCAAACTTGATGAATAAGCGATGAGACCGTAACGAGATACTGCGCCATATGTGGGGCGCACGCCAACAATTCCGGTAAGCGCGGCAGGCTGGCGAATAGATCCACCTGTATCTGAACCAATTGCAATTGGCGCTTCAAATGCGCTGACTGCCGCTGCCGATCCACCACTTGAGCCACCTGGTGTGCGAGTTAAATCCCAGGGATTAAAAGTTGGTCCATAACCTGAATTTTCAGTTGATGAACCCATTGCAAATTCATCCATATTTGTCTTACCAAGAATTACAACGCCAGCTGCCTTTAACTTTGCAACAACCGTTGAGTCATAAGGTGGTTTCCAACCTTGCAAAATCTTTGAGCCAGCAGTGGTTGGAACACCTTCTTGGGCAAGTACATCTTTAAGCGCAAGCGGTACGCCCGCTAAAGGACCTAGCGCTTTACCCGCGGCGCGATCAGCATCAACTGAAGCAGCATGGGCTAAAGCTCTTTCGTTATCTACATGTAAGAACGCTTTAACTTTTTTATCAACATCTGCAATTCGATCTAGATGTTGCTTGGTCAGTGCAACGGAAGTTACTTCACCGCTTGCAAGCGCACTCGACATCTCGGCGGCGGTTTTATTGATCATTCCGCTTCTCCCAATATTTGTGGGACTCGGAAGCGTTGCTCTTCTTGAGCGGGCGCGCCAGATAGCGCTTGGTCAGGTGTGAGACTGGGCAGAACCACATCTTCACGGAAAATATTTTCAAGAGGCTGCGGATGAGAAGTTGCTTTAACGCCATCCAAATTAAGTTCTTGCACTCGAGCTACAGCATCAAGAATGCTGCCAAATTGTGATGCCAATCCGACGAGTTCTTCTTCGCTCATTTCGATGCGAGCAAGTGCTGCCAGTTTGGCTACTTCATCACGGGAAAGGCTGCTCATAGTGAGATGAGTTTAATGACTAAGCCAGTTAGTTGCGAATTTGCCCATCGCCAGTGACGATCCAGGTGGTTGTAGTCATAGCTTCTAACCCCATCGGCCCGCGAGCATGCAACTTCTGATTTGAGATGCCGATTTCTGCGCCAAAGCCCATCTGTTCGCCATCGGTAAATCGAGTTGATGTATTAACCATTACCGCTGCGCAATCAGATAAAGCGATGAAGCGATCCGCGTTGGCTTTATTTTCAGTCACGATTGCTTCGGTGTGATTGGTTCCGTACTTTGCAATGTGATCTGCCGCAGCCTCAACCGAATCAACCACGCCAACGTTCATCTCTAAAATTCCGTATTCAGTACACCAGTTTTCATCGGTTGCAACTGTTGAAGCTATTCCAAATTTTTCCGCCACTTTCTGCGCTGTCGCATCCGCGTGCAGGATTACACCGGCATCTGATAAAGCTTTCAAAGCCATGGGCAAGAACGTTGGGGCGATTGCGCGATGTACCAGCAAAGTTTCCGCAGCGTTGCAAACACTTGGCCGATGAGCTTTAGAGTTAATCAAGATTGGCAGCGCTTTTTCAATATCGGCAAATTCATCAACATAAACATGGCAAACACCAGCGCCAGTTTCTATGGTCGGAACCGTTGATTCGTCGACAACCATGCGAATTAGTGCTGCGCTGCCACGTGGGATAACTAGATCAACTTTGCCTCGTGCATTTAATAGCGCTTTGACTGTTGCGCGATCATCGGATGGAACTAATTGGATTACATCTGGTGAAATCTTGGTTGTGGCAAGAGCATCTCGCATAACATCTACTAGTACTTTATTGCTGGCCGCGGCAGTTGATGATCCTCGCAACAGAGCCGCATTGCCCGACATCAATAAAATTACAGCAGCATCGACGGTGACATTTGGACGCGCTTCATAAACCATGCCGATCACGCCGAAGGGAACCGAAACCTGTTTTAAATCAAGACCGTTTGGAAGCGTTGAATGACGAAGAACTTGACCAAGTGGATCTGGCAGATCTGCAACTAAGCGAGCACCATTTGCTATTCCTAAGACGCGAGATGCGTTGAGCAGCAAACGATCTTGCATTTGTGGATGCATATCTTCGGACTTGGCGCGCTCGATATCTATTGCATTAGCGGTAAGGATTTCAGCGCTGCGTTTTTCAATCGCCTCAGCAATTGCATATAAGGCGGCTTTGCGTTCGGCACCAGTTGCAGTCGATAAAGTGCGACCTGCTTTACGAGCAGTGAGCGCTAGCTCTACGACTATTTGTACGGCATCCATTGGAAAAGGTTATCGGTTTCTAATTAACCAAGGAGTACTAAATCATCGCGATGCACGAGTTCGCGCTCGTATTCAGCGCCAAGGGATGCGGCAAGTTCTTTAGTTGATCGACCCAGCATTTGTGGAATTTCAGCAGAATCAAATGCAACCAACCCGCGCGCGATTACCTTCTTATCTGGACCAACTAATTCCACGGTATCGCCAGAAATAAATTCTCCTTCCACTGCTGTTACACCGGCCGGCAGTAGCGATACTCCACGCTCCAAGATTGCAGTTACTGCACCCGCATCCAAAATCAAACGTCCTTGCGGAGTTGAGGCATGCGCCAACCAGAGCAGACGAGAATTTGTGCGAACCCCATGTGCGGCAAATAAAGTTCCAACTTCGCCGCCGCTTAAAGCTTGCTCTGCTTTTTCAAGTGAAGTCAGCAGCATTGGAATACCAGCGCCAGTTGAAATCCGTGCCGCCTCAATCTTGGTAACCATTCCCCCACTGCCAACGCCGGCACTTCCTGCGCCACCGATAACAACAGATTCGATTTCACTCATTGCCTTAACAAAATGAATAGCTTTAGCACCTGGCTGTGATGGAGGCGCGTCATAGAGAGCATCAACATCTGAAATCAGAACCAATAAATCTGCTCCGATTAATAGTGCGACAAGTGCCGCTAGTCGATCGTTATCTCCGAACCGGATTTCTTGCGTTCCGACTGAGTCATTTTCGTTGATAATCGGAACAACGCCCAATGAAAGTAATTTAAATAGGGTTTGCTGTGCATTTTGATAATGAGAGCGGCGGACCACATCTTCGGTTGTCAAAAGCACTTGTGATGAGACGATGTCATGGCGTGCGAAATTCTGGTTGTATTTTGCAATAAGTAAACCTTGACCAACCGATGCCGCTGCTTGCTGGGTCGCTAAATCTTTTGGTCGAACTTTTAATCCAAGTGGTGCAAGCCCTGTAGCGATCGCACCAGATGTAACCAACGCAACTTCAGCACCGCGCTTAGTAAGAGTTGCAACTAAATCCACAATCTTTGAGACAGCAGATTCGTTTAGTTGAGAGCCTGCATCTCCTGTTAGCGAAGATGACCCGATCTTGATCACAACGCGTTTGGCGCCGGTGACTTCGATGCGGTCCATTTACTTTTCCTCGCTAACTGGGGGCTTACTTAAATCTGCTTGCGGAGTATGTGGGTCCTCCACGTTGTACTCCCATTGTTGCGCAATTTCATCATCAGATAGTTGATCGACAACACGTTCTTCGACAACCCACGCGCCTTCAAGGCGTGAATCTTCACCACGGCGATGCAAGTGACCAGCAAGTTGTTCGGCGCCAGCTTCGATCGTTGGCTCCCATTCGAAGACAACTTCGTTATCACCTGAACCGATGCGAACTTCACTGCCAGCGACCGCGCCTTTTTTAAACAATTCTTTCTCAACTCCAAGTTGAGCTAAGCGGTCTGCTAGATAACCAATTGCTTCTGCGTTCTTAAAGTTTGTCTGGCGAACCCATCGCACAACTTTCTGACCGCGCACGCTAAATGAACCATCAGCATTTGCTTGTACGAGAAATCCAGAATCATCAACTGCAACTGGGCGCAAGATAATTCGAGTGCGTTCTTCGGTTCCCGCTTCAGCACGCGCCTTCTGCACCAAGCGCGCCATGCCATAGAGAAGTTCTTGCAGGCCTTCGCGACTTGCTGCCGATACTGGATAGACGTCATAGCCCTTATCGCGCAGAGTTTGCGCAACCATATCGGCCATCGCTTTTCCATCAGGTAGATCAATTTTATTTAAGGCAACGATGCGAACTCGATCTTCGAGCCCACCGTAAAGTGCTAGTTCTGCCTCAATAATTTCTAGGTCGCTAACTGGATCGCGATCTGTTTCAAGCGTTCCGCAATCGAGCACATGTACCAAAGCAACGCAGCGTTCTACGTGGCGCAAGAATTCCAGGCCAAGACCTTTGCCTTGTGATGCACCAGGAATCAAACCTGGAACATCGGCAACGGTGAAGCGAGTGTCACCTGCCTGAACAACGCCTAAATTTGGAACCAGAGTTGTAAATGGATAGTCAGCAATCTTGGGACGCGCTGCAGAAATTGCGGCAATCAGTGAGGATTTTCCGGCGCTTGGATAACCAACTAGTGCGATATCAGCAACTGATTTAAGTTCTAAATAAAGTGTGCGTTCTTCACCTGGTTCGCCAAGGAGTGCAAATCCTGGTGCGCGACGCTTTGATGAAGAGAGCGCAAGGTTTCCGAGACCACCATGGCCGCCTTGTGCTGCCAGAAAAGTTGTACCTGTACCAATTAAATCTGCTAACTGATTTCCTTTATCGTCGAGAACAACGGTGCCATTTGGAACAGGCAAGATTAAATCTTCACCGTAAGTTCCATCTTTACGATCGCCATAACCTTGTGAACCTGATGTTGCCTTGCGATGAGGTGAATGGTGGAAATCCAAGAGCGTTGTGACACTTGAGTCGACGATCAAAATAATGTCGCCACCGCGACCACCGTTGCCGCCATCTGGGCCACCGAGTGGTTTAAATTTTTCGCGCTTTACCGAGACGCAACCGTCTCCGCCTTTTCCGGCAGCAGCGTAGAGCGTCACACGATCAATAAATGTTGTCATCTCTATCTGCTCCTTTCGGCTAGCTAATTATTAAAATCTTTTGGAAATAAAAAGAGCGAGCCACGAACGCGGCTCGCTCTTTTTGAGAAACCTAAATTAAGCGACCGGAACCACGTTCACTACACGACGTCCGCGAGCGCGACCGAATTCAACTGCTCCTGCAGCAAGTGCAAAGAGTGTGTCGTCCTTACCGCGTCCAACGTTCTTGCCTGGATGAAAATGTGTTCCGCGTTGGCGAACCAAGATCTCGCCTGCGTTTACTTCTTGTCCACCAAAGCGCTTGATACCAAGGTATTGCGGATTTGAATCGCGACCGTTACGTGTCGAGGAGACACCCTTCTTACTTGCCATTGTTCAGCCCCTTATTTCACGCCGCTGATAGCGGTGATCTTGACTCGAGTTTGCTGTGCACGGAAACCTTGACGACGGCGATAACCGGTCTTGTTCATGTAACGAAGGATGTCGATCTTTGGACCTTTAATTTCGTCAATAACTTCGCCAGTAACTTTTACGCCACTTAGAACTTTTGGATCAGATGTGACGCTTGCGCCATCTACGACGAGAAGAGCAGGGAAAGAAACGGTTGCGCCAGCAGCTTGGTCGATGCGATCGACAGTGATGGTTTCACCGATGGTGACTTTCTCCTGGCGTCCGCCAGCTTTAACAATTGCGTACACGATTCTTGCTCCAGTTCATTTCACGCTCGCGCGGCCCTAGATGGGCTGCGAACGAACAGAGGCTAAGGGTACGGATTTCATACCCCTAGGGTCAAATTGGGGTTTTTCTAGGCGGTGATAATCCCGCTAGAGGCTGCCCGGCGACGGCGTCGCCCAGCAGGTTTTGCAGTTTCGACTACCTCATCTGAAATTGCTTCAGAATCGGAATCAGAACTTTCGGAATTTAAAACTTCGTGGAATTCGTGCTCAGTTGCCGAAGATTCATCTGCATCTTCGTGCGATGCTGATTGTGAATTTACTTGTGGCATTGGAGCCTTCATCTTTACTGGCTCCATATGGATATGGATTCCGCGACCTGAACAAGAATCACAAGTCGTTGAGAAAGCTTCAATCAGACCTTGGCCAACGCGCTTACGCGTCATCTGTACCAAACCGAGTGATGTTACTTCTGCAACTTGGTGCTTGGTGCGATCGCGACCCAAACATTCAACTAGGCGACGAAGAACCGCGTCACGGTTAGATTCAAGAACCATATCGATAAAGTCGATAACAACAATGCCGCCTAAGTCACGCAAGCGAAGTTGGCGAGCAATTTCTTCAGCTGCTTCCAAGTTGTTCTTGGTGACAGTCTCTTCGAGGTTTCCGCCCTTACCGATAAATTTACCGGTGTTGACATCGATTACGATCATCGCTTCGGTGCGATCGATAACAAGTGATCCACCTGATGGCAGATAAACCTTGCGATCGAATGCCTTAGCAAGTTGTTCTTCTACGCGGAATTCGGCGAAGAGATCACCCTTGCCAGAATATTTCTCTAACTTGCTAACGAGTTCAGGTGCGATACCGCCCAGGTATGTGCTGATCTCTTCCCAAGCATCGCTTCCCTGAATAGTTAACTTGCGGAAATCTTCATTGAAGATATCGCGGATAACACGGACTGCTAGATCTGGCTCTGAAAGCAGAAGTGTTGGTGCGTGGAAGTTTGGATTTTCAGACTTCTGATAGATATCTTCCCATTGTGCTTTAAGGCGTGCGACATCGTTGGTTAACTCTTCTTCGCTAACGCCTTCGGCAGCGGTGCGCACGATCACGCCAGCTTCTTCTGGGATTAAGTTCTTGAGAATTGCCTTTAAGCGAGTGCGTTCTGATTCAGGAAGGCGCTTAGAAATACCGCTCATACCGCCACCAGGAACATAGACAACATAACGTCCCGGCAGAGAAATCTGGCTAGTTAAACGCGCACCTTTTTGACCGATTGGATCCTTGGTTACTTGCACAAGAACTGGTTGACCAGTCTTTAAAACCATTTCGATTTTGCGTGGTTGTGATTCGGAAATGCCTGCAGCATCCCAGTTAACTTCACCAGCATAAAGAACTGCGTTACGGCCCTTGCCGATATCAACGAAGGCTGCTTCCATCGAAGGAAGTACGTTCTGAACTCGACCTAAGTAAACGTTACCTACGTATGAAACGTTGGCGTTACGGTTTACATAATGCTCGACCATTACCTTGTCTTCGATAACTGCAATCTGAATACGATCAGCAATCTGGCGGACCAACATTTCACGATCTACGTTTTCGCGACGCGCTAAAAATTCACCATCTGTGATGATGGTTCCGCGACGGCGATATGGCTCACGATAATCAGTACGGCTATCGGAGCGATCAGATCTGCCGCTTCTTTCGCGACGATTGCGAGTTCCGCGTTCGTTGCGATCTGCGCGCGCTGGACGTTCAGTTTTTTCGCGAACTTCACGAACCTTAACAACTGTTATTACGCCGTCTTCATCAACGATTTCTCCAGGTGTAACGCCTTCACCGGTTGCGCGACGACGGCGGCGGCGACGATGAGTGCCGCCTTCTGTGCCTTCGCTATCAGTTTCAGAACTTTCGCTGTCATCATCTTCTGCGCTATCAGAACCTTCTACGCCATCTGTCTGTGGCTTGCGACGGCCACGTCCACCGCGGCGACGGCGACGATTTCGACCTCCACGTGAATCTGCATCATCCGATGAATCACTGCCATCGGTATCGCTAGATTTACTTTCGGATATCGCATCAGTTGCTTCTGCTTTCGCAACGCTCTTCTTAACACTCTTTGGCGCGCTCTTTGGAGCCTTCTCTTCTGGAGCTGCCTGAAAAATTGGCACCGGAATAGACGGCGCCTTCTTCTTTGATTTTGTCTCAGTTACTTCAGCAACGGGGGTATCAATGACATCCGTCGAATTTTCACCTGGAACAGATTTCTTCTTACCTATTTTTTTCACCGCACGCTTGCGCGGTGACTTTGGCTCAATAGCCATGGCACCAAATCCTCTATGCGTTAATTAACGCGCTCTGGCTTGTAGTCACTTATCTGGCAAACAACCTTTAGGCTGCCCCTGGTAAATCCTTCAAGCAATTCTTTTTAACTTCTCTATGAGTCCGCCGCTGGCTTCCTTCGCGATTTAGATCGCGAGCCGCGCTGAACTGTTGGCTCAAGTATGGCAGATGAATGCACCAAAGCGCGAAACGAGCGTTAATTCAGGGCGATTTAGCCGCGATTGCGGGCATTTACGTTCTGCAGCAACCCGAAGCCGATCATCGTCGCAAACATACTCGATCCGCCGTATGAGACGAATGGCAACGGAACTCCGGTCATCGGCATCATTCCCAATGTCATTCCAATATTCTCAAAAGTTTGGAATGCAAACCAAGCGATTACACCTGTGCAAACCAGCCTTCCGTAAGGGTCGCTAGATCTTCGCGCGATACCAAAGGCGCGCATTAAAACCGTTAGATAAAGAATAAGAATGAATCCACATCCGAGAAAACCAAGTTCTTCACCAGCTACCGTAAAAATAAAGTCCGTCTGTTGTTCTGGTACAAAGCGACCATTTGTTTGCGGCCCGTTAAATAAACCAGTTCCGATTAGCCCACCAGAACCAACGGTGATGCGCGCTTGGCGTAGCTGATAACCGCTGCCCTGCGAATCTGCATTTGGATCAACGAATGCTTGCAGACGTTTAACTTGGTAATCATTTATGACTCCAATCTGAACCGCTGCGAAACTACCGATCACTGCGACCAGAATCAGCCCAACAACCCACCGCATTGGCGCACCAGAGACCGCGATCATCGTGACAACGGCAATGCCGATAATAAATACGGTACCCATATCTGGCTGAGATAAAATCAAAAGAACTGGAATGGCGGCAACAACAAGTGCTTGCAGCACATCAGTATGTTGCGGTGCATTAGTGTCATGAGTTCGTTCGGATAAAATCATCGACATACCAACGATGATTGAGATCTTTGCTAACTCGGCAGGTTGAATCTGGAATCCGCCCGGAAGTCCGATCCATGCTTGGGCGCCATTTACTTCATCGCCTATTCCCGGAATCAAAACTGCGGTTAATCCAAGTACTCCAATAATCCAAAGAACTGGCGTATAGGCGCGGAGAAGTCTGTAATCAACCACCGTTGTCCCCCACGCGAGTAATGACCCAATTGCAATGTTGATGACATGACGTTTTAGGTAATACTCGGGATCTAAACCATTAGCGGCATACCAATTGCGCGTTGCGGCATAGACCAAGAGAGTTCCAGTTATGAGCAATAGCGCAACGGCGATAGTAAGAATTGGATCAAAGCCTGCAAAAATAGATGAGCGAGAACTCTTGCGATAATTAATGCGCTGCGAAGATAGGCTCATTTTGCTCCCTTTACCTTCGTTGCAGGTGAGATCTTTGGTAACCCAACTGGTGGAACGCCACTAGGGAAGATGATCTTGGCAGATAAAACTTTAGAGCCTTGTACACCCAACAGAGTTTCGTAAATTTTTCGAACACCAATGCCAGAAGTAGATGCACCGAATCCACCTTGGCTAACCATCATTACAACGGCATAGCGTGGCTTTTCAGTTGGACCATATGAAGCAAACCAAGAAGTATCAGACTTTTGACTGCCGTTAGGATTTTTACCAAAGACTTGGGCGGTTCCGGTCTTGCCGCTAATCGCAATTGGAAATCCACTAAACACTCCAGCGCCGGTACCGCTAACAACAACTTCACGTAAGGCGCCCTCTAAAAATTTCATCGTCTCTTTACTAGCGGGGATGGAGCCCAACTTTTCCGGAGAAAAAGTCTTAAGTACGGTTCCATCTGTCTTCACAATCGCCTTAGCAACCGTTGGCTTCCAAATAGTTCCACCATTTCCAATAGCGGCATACATCTGTGCCAACTTAAGTGGAGTAATCACCGTGTCACCTTGGCCAATTGAGAAGTTGACCGCATCGCCGGCACGAATCTTGTCTCCATCTAGGCAGTTTTCATAAGCTAATTGCAGCAAGAACTTAGTCTGCTGGCTCTTTGGTGCACGTTCCTTATAGTTGCAATAGAAATCTTTATTCTGCTCATACCAAGATTTACGCCACTCACGGTCGGCTAATCGACCAGATGATTCAGATGGCAGATCAATTCCAGTCTTCTTACCCACCTGAAAACCTTTAGCGGCGTTGTAGAAATAATCATTGGCACTTGATTTTGGTTTCAGCCCACCATCGCGCAACCATTCATCGAAGGCGATGCGATACCAAATTGTGTCGCAAGAAATGGCTATAGCTTTTTTCAATGAGATACGGCCTTGCGCCTTGCTTTCGAAGTTTTGAAATGCGCGAGTTCCAACTTCGACCTGGGATGGGCAGTCATAAGTTGCGTTCAGGTTATAGCCCGCGTTCGCTGCGGCAATAACAGATACCGACTTAAAGGTTGAAGCAGGTGCAAATAAACCTTGCAGTGCGCGAGACAACGCCGGTACGCCTGCATCTTCACTGTAGAGATTTTCTGCCTCTGCCACAGTTAATCCACGTTCGAATGCATTTGGGTCATAAGTTGGATAAGAGGCAAGTGCCAAAATCTGACCATTCTTGATATCCATAACAACTGCAGCCCCGCCATCGGATCGATAACCCGATGCTCGCGCTCTTCGAACTGCATCTGCAAGTGCGCTCTCGGCTGATGCTTGTACACGCACATCAATGCTAGTTACTAAATGGTTGCCGCCAATTGGTTTTGAGTTCTGACTTGTACTGGTTACTGCTTCTTTACGGTCAACAATTACCGTTTTAATCCCCGGAGTCCCCCGCAGATATTCATCGTATTGAATCTCCAAACCTGCTTTACCGATTGATTCGGATCTGAAATAACTTCGCCCATTGGCTCCAGATAAATCCGCATCAGTTAGTGGACCTACATAACCAAGTAAATGCGCACCGTTTACGCCAGCGTTTGCCGGATAGTTGCGAATTGAAACTGGGGTTGCAGAGACTCCAGGATATTGATCAGATCGCTCAACTATTCGCAGTGCAATTTCTGGATCGGCTTCTTTTGTAATTGGAATTGGTTGAAAACGTGAACCTGTCCAACAACCAGCCCGTGAACCTTTAGGAAGTTCGCCACATAAGCGTGTGCGTTGGTAAATATCTGCGTATTCCAAATTTAACAATTTAGAGAGACTCTTCATCACCGAAACACCTTTGTCAGGCTGGCGATCAATTTTGGTGCGATCAACCGTAACTGCAATTCCAACTCGGTTTAGTGCAAGTGGAACACCTGATGAATCAACAATTAACCCGCGCGTTGCAGGTGTAACCACATCACGGCTTTGGATAGATAACGCTGCATCGCGATATTTTGGTCCAGCAGCAACTTGCAAATAGAAAAGACGGCCCAGTAGACCGACTAGAAGCGAGAGTATAAATATTTGAACAACTAAAAGACTGAGGCGTGCGCGTTGATTCATCCGCGACTGGCCTCTTGAAAGAGTGCGCCATGTACGCGAGTCACAATTGGCATCAAGAGCGGAACGATTGCGACCGCCCAAAGCGCTGAGGAAAGTAGTGAGATACCAACCTGCAGCCCACTGCCCAGTTCGCCACCAAGCATGAGTCCGATAACTAAATAGACCAATCTGGTTAGGGGTACGGCTATTGCAACAATTATTACAAGTGAAATTGGGTTACCGCGAAAATTGTTATCGCCATAACCTAAGTAAGCAATAGAAAATCCAGCCAAGATCATTATCAAAGTCCATTGGCCCATGGGACTCGAAGTTGTCTGAGATAAATCCATCAGCAAGCCCGCGCCAAACCCTGTAACCGCACCTAGTTCAGGTGAACTTAGAGCAGCCCATAGCAAAGTGAAAATTAGAAATAGAGATAGCCCTCCGACAAGAATTCTAAATTGGTTGACAATCGCTTCCTGCACAACAAACATCGTTGCAAAGATCGGAAAAGATATTAGAAATTTTCGAGCGAACATTTATGGTTTAGGCGATTCTGAAGGAGTGGCATAAATCGTAACTGTTGGTACCGGTTTTGGCGCAGGAGCCCTTGGCACTAGCGCATCGCGTGGATCCACTTCTGGCGCTCCGACTACGACAGCAACAACGCTTAGTGCAGAAAAATTGGCGTACAACTTCACATCAGCCGTTTGAGTTACGGCACCTGCAGCGTTATCAACTGATGTAACTTCTCCGATAGGTACACCTGGCACGAATGGTCGGTTATTTTGACTGCCTCGCGCCAAAATTACATCTCGAACTTTCAGAGTTGCTTGATTATCGAGAAGTTGTAAAACGCCCTTACTTGTTCCTTGGCCACTTAAAATCCCGACTTGCTGAGTGCCTGCGACTCGGGCACCGACACGAAATGCTGGGTCAGTAGTCAGCTGCACAAGCGCGTGATTTGGATAAGAAATCTTTACAACACCAACTAGCCCGAGCCCTGAAATCACTGTCATGTTCTTGCGCACACCCATATTGGTACCAGCATCGATTGAGATGGTTTGCGTAAATGAGGACGCGGATCCAAGTGAAATTACTTTTGCGCTGACAACTTTATATTTAGCGCTACCAGCTAAATCCAATACTGACTTTAGCTCTTTAAGTTCCGCATCAGCGTTCTTTCGATTGATTAGTGAATTGCGTAGGCTTTCATTAGCTTCCTTGAGTCTTTCAATTTCGCCACGAGTTCTGCCTAAGCGAGTGACATCGGTGAAGAAGTTTCCGACTGGTCGAAAAATTGTTGCTGCTGCAGATTGAACCGGAGAAAGTGCGCTCTGCGAACCGCTTCGTAAACTGCCGATCACTGCAACACCGCGCAGATCTAGCGTGATCAGGAATAACGAGGTGACAATTAGCGAAATAAGCAGCAGACGACCGCGGTTATCGCCGCCGCTTCGCATCCTTAAAACCTATCGACGTGGCTCGGAGATCAAAACCTTTTCAAGGGCTTCGAACTCTTCAATACATTTACCTGAGCCTTCAACCACTGCATCGAGTGGGCGATCAGCGATATGAATTGGCATGCCGGTTTCTTTACGCAGACGCTCATCAAGACCCTTAAGTAGCGCTCCGCCACCGGTGAGAACGATTCCACGATCCATTAGATCTGATGAAAGCTCTGGTGGACATTTATCAAGAGTGCTCTTTACCGCGTTGATGATCGCATTTACTGGCTCTTCAAGTGCTTTACGAATTTCTGCCGCAGAAACAACGATCGTCTTTGGAAGACCTGTTGCTAGGTCGCGACCACGAATTTCAGCATCATTTTCGCCCTGCAGTGGATAAGCAGAACCGATTGCCATCTTGATTTCTTCGGCTGTGCGTTCTCCGAGAAGCAATGAGAATTCGCGTTTTACCCAGTTAATAATCGATTGATCTAGCTCGTCTCCGCCAACGCGAATTGAAAGTGAAGTAACGATTCCACCGAGTGAAATAACTGCAACTTCAGTTGTTCCGCCACCAATATCAACAACCATGTTTCCAGTTGGTTCGTGAATTGGAAGTCCGGCACCAATTGCTGCTGCCATTGGTTCTTCGATGATGTAAACCTTGCGCGCACCTGCTGCATATCCTGCGTCTTTAACTGCGCGCTGTTCTACGCCAGTGATTCCTGATGGAACGCAAACCACGATACGTGGCTTTGCAAGATAGCGACGACGGTGAACTTTTTGAATGAAGTAACGGAGCATGCGCTCGGTTGTGTCAAAGTCTGCAATAACTCCATCTTTGAGTGGACGGATCGCAACGATGTTGCCCGGTGTGCGTCCAATCATCTTTTTTGCTTCAAGACCAACTGCAAGGATTCCACCAGTGTCTTGATTGACAGCAACAACTGAAGGCTCGTTTAGAACAATGCCACGACCGCGGACGTATACCAAAGTGTTTGCGGTACCCAAATCGACAGCCATATCTCGGCCGATGAATGACATTCTATTGCTCATGTAATACCCCTCGATTTGTTTTCTTGAACTTACTTACCGAAAAAAATTTCAATCTCTCGTGCAGCAGATTCTGGCGAATCAGAGCCATGCACAATATTTTGAACAACTTTTGTTCCTTGATCGCGAGCTAAGTCACCGCGAATTGTTCCGGGAGCAGCAACTGTCGGATCAGTAACGCCAGCGAGTGAGCGAAATCCTTCGATAACGCGATTTCCTTCGGCAACGATTGCAACAATTGGGCCAGACATCATGAACTCAACTAGTGGTTCAAAAAATGGCTTGCCTTGATGTTCTGCGTAATGGCGTTCGAGC
>Ga0114981_10000480_pt1 | contig 25945 bp, 19 predicted proteins | sample S_140806_MF_Meta_FD_87028 | JGI IMG/M metagenome (GOLD analysis project Ga0114981, IMG submission 87028) | Freshwater microbial communities from Lake Simoncouche, Canada to study carbon cycling - S_140806_MF_MetaG | ecosystem: Environmental > Aquatic > Freshwater > Lake | place: Lake...
ATTTTAAAAATGCTGGGTGTATCGCAACCTTCTGAAATGACAGGTACGCCGTTGTATTAATTACTCATCCCACTCGAGAGTCATTTTTTCGATGCGCTGAACAAGTGCCTCGGAGCTCATTTGCTCCCTCAATCTATCCACCATGATTGGAAAGGATAATGGTGTCGGTTTTTCCGGTGATCGCAGAACGGTTTTTTGCTGCAGCATACGATTGAGCGCGGCTCTGGTGCGAGTGTACTCCAACTGTTGGTGCACTACTTCATCCATTGCCTGCCGAAGCAATAGATTGTCGGGCTCATACGATTCGAATACTTGGTAGATGAGTTGCGATGAACTCTGCAAATGGCGGTCTTTGATTTTTTGGCCCGGGTACCCTTTGAAAACAAGTCCTGCAATGGCTGCGATATCCCGAAACTTTCGCTTGGCTAGTTCGCTGGCGTTGATTCCCGAAAGAATATCTTCCTCCAGTTTGTTGGTTGAGAAAAGAGAGGGATTCAAAAGGGTTGTGTTAGGAATGCGTTGGTCACTGAGCAATTCAAAGCCGTAATCGTTGTATGCCAGCGAAAAACTAACACTCATGGTTTGCCCGATGCGATAGGCGAGCAATGAAGCCAATCCTTCGTGAACGGCTCTTCCTTCAAACGGATAGATCACATGATGAAAGCCTTCCGTTGTTTCAAATATTTCAATCAGCAACTCATCCATTGCAGGCACATGCGAACGCTTTCGCTGAAGCTCGAGAATCGGCTGAATGAACCATAGTTCAGCATGACTGGTGTCGCTTGCGTTCTTTACGGATGCTGCCGCCTGCATTTGTCTCCGAAGCATCTCGCTCATTTGGGATGAAAGGGGCAAGCGACCTCCGAGCCAAACGGGCGTGCGTCCGTTTTGTGCAACCGATTTTCGAACCAAGGCCGTCATCTCTTTTACCTGTAACAGCTGCAGGCTCAAACCAGCAAACCAAAAGTGATCGCCTTCTTCCAGTTGCGTTACGAATGATTCTTCTATGTGCCCAAGCATTCCACCTCTGCGCAGTTTTACAATCATCAGTGTGTCGCTCACAATGGTGCCAATCGACATGCGATGTCGGTTGGCAATTCGTAGCTGGCTCACCTTATAAAGATTGTCTTTTAATTGAATTTTGCTGTATTCGCTATAGCTTCCAAGTGACACACCTCCGCTCGATGCAAAGCGAAGAATCCATTGCCATTCCTGAATAGTCAATTCTGCAAAACAATGCGTGCTCGTTACTTCCTGAAATGTGCTTTCTGGTTCGAAACCTTCGCCGCAGGCCAGGCTTACGATGTATTGAATGAGTACATCAAAACAAAGAGTGAGAGGAGGTTTGCTTTCCAGGTAGTCTTCTTCAATAGCCTGACGAAGAGCAGCAGCCTCAATAAGTTCGAGAGAGTGGGTTGGTAGAAAAAATATTTTACTGATGGCATCGGGCCGGTGACCACTTCTTCCGGCTCGCTGCACGAAACGGGCAATGCCTTTGGGGCCGCCTATTTGAATAATGGTTTCTACCGGGGCAAAATCAACTCCCAAATCAAGACTGCTTGTGCAGACTACGGCCTTTAATCGGCCTTCGTAAAGGGCTTCTTCAACCCATGCTCTAATTTCTTTGCTAATGCTTCCATGGTGCATGGCCATAACGCCTGCGAGAGAAGGGTCAAGCTCTAACAGGGTTCGATACCATATTTCGCATTGCGATCGGACGTTGGTGAAAATGAGTGTCGAATTGCTTGCATGAATGATGGGTAGGAGGTTTTTTGCCAATCGAGTGCCCAGGTGTCCGGCCCAGGGCATGCGCTCAGCTTTCTCAGGCAGAATCGATGAAACCTCATAATGCTTGCGAATGCTGCTCCGTATGAGTTGGCCCGTTGTCTTATTTCCAAGCAGGCATTGCATGGCTTCGCTGAGGTTGCCGATGGTTGCTGAAATGCCCCAGATGAGCATTGCAGGTGCTTTGTTTTTCAATCGGCTCAGTGCCAACTCCACTTGCACGCCGCGCTTGGTTCCCATGAGCTCATGCCATTCATCGGCAACCACCAGTTCCAGGTTACTGAAAATGGCGTCGGCTTGCCGTGAGCATAGCATCAGATGGAGGCTTTCCGGAGTAGTTACGAGAATATTCGGAAGTACTTTGAGTTGGCGCATGCGCGCAGCGCTGCCTGTGTCACCCGTTCGTATATCGACTGTCAATGCACTCTGCATGCCTCGAATTGCCCGAGTTGCTGATTTCTCAATTTCCGAAGCCAGCGCCCGTATAGGGGTAATCCAGAGAACACGCAATCCATGGGTGTTCGCAGGCTTGTGTGCGTGCTTTGCTATGGCCGGTAGCAGCGCAGCATATGTTTTTCCGCTGCCTGTGGGTGCGTTGATAAGCCCATGCTCCCCACGGGCCTGTGCATCCCAGCTCTCCAGTTGAAAAGCAGCAGGTTTCCACCCCATCGATTTAAACCAATGAATGCAGGCGTTTGAGGATTCGTGAGGCGATTGTATTGAACTCAAGGTTTTTTGCTCATTTTTGCGGTGGTGGAAAGGTCGACCGTTTAGGCATCATTTTGGTTACCGCCTCCAACAAACAAAAGAACACATGAAAAAGTTAATTCCTTTTTTGATTTTGGCGTTATTGGCCATTCAACCTGCGCAAGCACAAACTGACAATGAATACAAGGATTTGCTAACCTTGTTTGTAACCGAGAAATACGAGAAGTGCCTCTACAAGGCCGAGGGTTATACACTTGAGGAGAAAACTAAAAAAGATCCGCTCCCATACATGTTTATGAGTCGCTGCTTCTATGAAATGTCGAAGCGTGATGAGTTTAAGGATAAGTATCCTAATGCCTTCAAGGATGCTATGAAGTACATCTCCAAATATGGTAGCAAGGACAAAGAGAAAAAGTACTTGTCGGAATACGAAGATTACATTGCTCAGATACGAGCTGCAGCTATCGCACAAGCCGAAACAATGATGGATACCCAGAAGTATAGCAAGGCCAAGCAGTTGTACGATCAATTGCTGGATATTGACCCAAACGACGCAGGTGCTCAACTCATGATGGGAGTAGTGCAAGGATTGATGAAGGCAAAAAAGGAGTCGGATATGGCTCTTGCAAAGGCAAAAGCAATCTTAACCGAGAAGAAGGCGGGCCAAGCTGCAGAAGAATTGAACTTGTTGAAGTATGCACTTACTATGCATGCCACAAACTTGGCCGGCACAAGCAAGGATGCTGCGAAAGAATGGTTGGATTTGGGATTGGAATACTTCCCGGACGACAAAGAATACAAGATTACCTACGATACAATAGTAGGTTAACAATCGAATTGAAAAGGGCCGAAAGGCCCTTTTTTATTAGTCGCGTGGCGACCTGTTGAATAGGATGTAGCCGAAGTTAAAAATGAAGCTCCAGGGCTCATTTTTCTTGTCGTAGTAATTGGCGCTAAGGCTTATGGGGCCGACCGGTGTATGGGTTACAAAAGTGCCCGATGCGACGTAATTTATAACTGGCGAATTATCGTAAGTCGCTTTTCCAAACGAATCCTTTACGATTGCACCGAACGGTTGAAAGGCATAACCTTCCAGTCGCAATTCAATTTTCTTTGTAAAGGCAAGCACATTCATTAGTCCGAATGCAGCATACTGATGGGCTCTGAATTGCGGCAGAAAATAGGTTCGGCTTTCAGGGATGGGGTTGAAGGATGGGGCAGCTATTGCCGACGAGATATAATTGTTGAAGAAATCTTGCGTGCTCAATGCCCCTTCCAAATAGAACCCTGACTTGAATTTTCGGCTGTTGAAGAAGTAGTTTTGATAGTTGATTTTTGCGGTATACCAAGTATGGCCTGTCTTCGTTGTGTCGCGCAATTCGGAGGTGGAGCCCGGAATAGTGAACTCCTCTCCTTGAACTGTCTTCAAGCTCAGCTGGATGAACGAACCTGAATTGGCAAATTGCTTACGATTGAGGGTGCTTCGCTCAAAAGAAACCCGTCCTACCCATGCATTGAATTCTGTTTTGTCGGCCGTGTCGGTGGATATGAAATTTGTAATCTGATAGTACTCGTCGAATTGATGTGTATAAAATGCTTCCGCACGAAGCACGCCCCTCGACCCGACAGGTGTGGATATTCCGAATTGGCCAAAACGCTCGTTCATCAGAATGTAAGAGGGTTTTACGTCTTCAAAAAAGGTCGACAGACTCTTGTAAAAATCCCATCTGTTAAAGGTGAAGCCACCTTGAATGGAGAACGGAATTCGGGCTGATACATCCCAACGTATGTCACCATGAATAGAGCCATAAAACCTTCCGAAATAACTATTGGCAGAGAGTGTGGTCGAGGTCAAACCAAATAGGTTGTACTTCATTCCGATATAGCCTGTGTTGATGGAACGCGATGAAAAATTGCCACCAAATGCCAACAGCAGATCCTTTTCCTTCTTCACATCTAGGTTCAAGGTGTAGCTCTTCTTTTCGGGTTGATACGTAGTAGTTGGAAAAATGGTGTTGATTTTATCATCGCCGAACAGCTTGAAGTAGCGCGATTTTAAATCGGCCAGCTCAACGGGCGATTCCTTTTTTACCATGATTTTCTGAACGTATCTGCGTTGCGATTTTTTCAGACCTTCAATTGAAATACCATCAATGAGTAACGGCTGAAACTTCGATTGGAAATGACGTCGTTCTGCTTCTTTTTCTTCAAAGGGTTTATTGCGCTTTATGGCAAGTTTGATGGATGGCAACTGCTCGAGCGCTTGCTGGTAGCCTATTTCGATTGCCTCATCAATTTTTTCAAAATCAAAGGTCGAAATGTCGCTCAGTTTCGGGCTTACAATAACAGTGTTGTGTAAGGGCGTTTGTGGCATGGCCCGATACAGAATCATCGATTGAAGCTGAGAAATGAGATCGTCTTCGGTGGGTTTTGGATTACTCCCCGAGACATTGCATCCGATAATTACGTCAGGCTTGAATTCACGGTAAGCCATGTCAATTGGGAAGTTGTTGTAAATGCCTCCATCGAAAAGAAGTTTGCCGTCGACCCGTCGTGCCGGAATGTAAAAGGGGTAGGTGCAAGAGGCTCGGGTAGCGACATTCAGCGGGCCGTATCGAAACGTAATTTCTTGTTTGCTTTCGATGTCGGCTGCAATGCAACGAAATGGTATATACAGGCTATCGAAGTTGCCACCGCATGCTGCATCGGGTTGGCTCAATCCTTCCATTAGTTTCCAATCGAGCAATACCGGATTGATGAGATTGGCGGGAAGGGCATTACTCATCAGGCTTCCGCTCGAGAGTCGGACAGATCCAAACGAAGCATCGGATTCTGAATTTTTAAAGTAAAAATCCAACTGGTCGTTTTTGTTTCCCGTTGCCATGTCAAGAAACTCCTCAGTTCGCACTAAGCTATCGATGGCCGAAACACTGTGACCGGAAGCATACAATGCAGCTACCACGGCCCCCATGCTTGTACCACAGATGTAATCAACCGGCACATTGTTCTCTTCCAGCACTTTCAGAAAACCAACATGCGCCAGTGCTGTGGCCCCACCACCACTCAGCACAACTGCTACTTTTTGTGCTGAACCATTATAGGTAGGCAGCAGAAGTATCAGCGGAAGGATGATACGATAAAGGGTCGTGTGCAAATGTGACGTTGATAATTTCACGCATCAAAGTTGCGTCAGGAATACGTCTGTTTGAACGTCCTAAAAATCATTTTTCAACTTCACTTGTATCTCTAAAACAGTTCGTGAATAAGGTTGGTGTTGAAATGCCTCAGCCTGGATCCATACCAGCTAAACATCTCACCATCTACTGTGTGAACTTTGCTGTTGGGCACGATGGCGGCAATTTCACGTTTATGGGAATCATTAAAAGGAAATGGTTCGCTCGATAGAAAGATGAAATCAGGATTGGCACTTCTCAGTTCTTCCTCGCTCAGAATAGGATAACGGGATTCTGTTCGTTCTGCAAAGGCGTTGTTGAATCCTGACCTTTGGAGCATGTCATGAATAAAAGTGTCCTTGTTTACTGTCATCCAGGGGTTTTTCCAAATTAGATAGACAACAGTAGGTCTTTGCTTGGAGGGCCCGATTCTATTGAAAAGATTTGAGATCGTCTGAATAATTTCTTGGGCGAAATCGACGGTTTCTGTGATACGCCCCACGTCTTGTATCATGCCGAATACCTGTTCGAGCGTGCGAACGTCGCTGATGTAGGTGGGGAACCTTGCCCGGAGCCATTCAATCTGTTCACGATCGTTTTCCTCCTTATTCGCTAGTATGAAGTCAGGATTTAGCGATGCAATCTTCTCGAGCCTCAGGTTTTTTGTGCCCCCGACAAGGGTCTTTTCAGACTTTGCCTGGCGCGGGTGAACACAGAATTTAGTTATTCCGACTATTTTGTTCTGAAGTTTGAGATCGAACAACAACTCGGTTTGAGACGGCACAACGGTGACTATACGCTTTGGGGGCGCTGCTAGGTGGAGGGTATGGCCGACTTGATCGGTGAAACTGCCTGGCATGGGGTGTATGGCCACAATATGCGACAAAAAGTAAGTTCTGGACAGGTGCCTTGTCAGAAAGAGTGGTAGAGCGGAAGGAATACTGACACATTTTCAGCAAAGCCGTCCGAAAATTCGGATGGCAAGAAGGTTGAAAAGCGGCGAATGTCAAAAATTAAAGTCAAACAGAAAATCAATATCATGAGTAAAGTAATAGGAATAGATTTAGGAACCACAAACAGCTGCGTTGCCGTGATGGAAGGAAACGAGCCAGTGGTAATCGCGAACAGCGAGGGTAAACGTACAACCCCCTCGGTAGTAGGATTTGTAGAGGGCGGTGAGCGCAAGGTGGGTGACCCTGCTAAGCGTCAGGCCATAACCAACCCGACCAAAACCGTCTACTCGATTAAGCGTTTTATGGGTAGTAGCTTCGATGAGTGCGCTCGTGAAGCTGGTCGTGTTCCCTACCAAGTAGTAAAGGGTGATGGCAATACTCCCCGTGTAAAAATTGATGACAGAAACTATACGCCTCAAGAAATATCAGCGATGGTTCTTCAGAAAATGAAGAAAACCGCTGAGGACTATTTGGGACACGAGGTGACAGAAGCCGTTATTACGGTTCCTGCATATTTTAATGATGCACAGCGCCAGGCTACTAAAGAGGCGGGCGAAATTGCGGGACTAACGGTTAAGCGTATTATCAACGAGCCAACGGCGGCAGCATTGGCATACGGTCTCGATAAAAAATCTCAGGATATTAAAATTGTGGTATTCGACTGCGGTGGAGGTACACACGACGTATCGATTCTTGAGCTTGGAGATGGCGTTTTCGAAGTTCTTTCAACCGACGGTGATACCCATTTGGGTGGCGACGATTTTGACCAGGTAATTATCGACTGGTTGGTACAAGAGTTTAAGAACGAAAATGGTAATCAATTCGATTTGATGAAGGACCCAATGGCTCTTCAGCGATTGAAGGAAGGTGCAGAAAAGGCGAAGATTGAACTTTCTGCCAGCACTTCGACTGAGATTAACTTGCCTTATATCATGCCTGTTGATGGCATCCCGAAACACTTGGTGAAGACAATGTCTCGTGCCAAGTTTGAACAATTGGCAGACAGTCTCATCCAGCGCACCATCGCCCCTTGCGAAAGCGCTTTGAAAAAGGCCGGTATTTCGGTGAAGGATATTGATGAAGTTATTTTGGTTGGAGGTTCTACTCGTATTCCTGCCATCCAGGATGCTGTGAAGAAGTATTTTGGCAAGGACCCTTCAAAGGGTGTTAACCCGGATGAAGTGGTAGCAATCGGTGCCGCAATCCAAGGCGGTGTCCTCACCGGAGAAGTGAAAGACGTATTGTTGCTCGATGTGACACCGCTTGCGTTGGGTATTGAAACGATGGGTGGTGTACTGACCAAGTTGATTGAGTCTAATACAACCATTCCAACTAAGAAGAGCGAAGTTTTTTCTACCGCCAGCGACAACCAACCGAGCGTAGAAATCCACGTATTGCAGGGAGAACGTGCAATGGCGAAGGACAACCGCACGATTGGTCGCTTCCACCTCGATGGACTTCCATCAGCACCACGCGGAGTTCCTCAAATTGAAGTAACGTTCGATATCGATGCGAATGGTATCATTCACGTGAGCGCAAAGGACAAGGCTACCGGAAAAGAGCAGAATATTCGAATTCAGGCTTCTTCAGGATTGAGCAAAGAGGAGATTGAAAAAATGAAGCGCGAGGCTGAAATGAATGCAGAAAGTGATCGTGCGGCTCGTGAGCAAGTAGACACTATCAACCAGGCCGATACGCTGATTTTCCAAACGGAAAAACAAATGAAGGAGTTTGGCGATAAGATTCCTGCTGATAAGAAGGAACCAATCGAAACTGCGCTGAATGAGTTGAAGCAAGCACACGCCGATAAGGATGTGAATCGTTGCAAATCAGCTATTGACGCCCTGAATAACGTTTTCGGAGCTGCCGCAACTGAAATGTACAATCAGTCCGGCGATCAAGGACAACCTGCTGGCAACACGCAAGGCAGTGATTCGGAAGTCACTGATGTTGATTTTGAAGAAGTGAAAGACGACAAAAAGTAATCTTACGTGCATGTTTTTTAAAAGGGTCCCTGCAAGGGGGCCCTTTTTCTATATTTGACAAAAAATAATCTACATGCTCAAGGAATTCAAACAATTTGCACTTCGTGGTAATCTTATCGATATGGCTATCGCTTTTGTAATGGGGGCTGCCTTTAGTAAGGTCGTATCTGCATTTATCGACGGCATGGTGCTTCCTCTCGTAGGACTTATTCAAGGAAGGGATTTCTCAAATCTGTATTTTCCGCTCTCCGAAAATGTTCGATTGGCGCGTCAACTAGCCGAGGCAGAAGGGGCAGGGCTTTCTCTTGCTAATGCAAAGGAGATTGGGCCGGTAATGGCCTATGGTAATTTTATAACGGTTACGATTGAGTTTGTGATTGTGTCATTATTCATGTTTTTGATTATTAAGGCAATGAATAAGCTTCGTAAATCGGAGGAGGTAGCTGCTGCTGCTCCCGAACCTAATAAATCTGAACAGTTATTGGAGGAAATTCGCGACGCTTTGAAGAAAAGCTAGGTTTTTCTTATTCATTCTAAACTTAAGGCTCGCAGTATTGTTTGGCTATCGTCAAGCTATGAGTAGGCGTCTTTCGATAGCAATTGTGGGAGCAGTGGTTTTACTTACCGCTCTCTGTGTATGGCTCATTTCGGGCCTAAAGTTTAGTTACGACTTCGAAGCTTTTTTCCCGAAGGACGATCCCGAAACAGAATTTTACCTTGGCCTCCGCGACCGATTCGAAACCGATAATGATTTCTTCATTGTCGCTTTGGAAAATGATGGGTCTGTTTTTCAGTTGGATTTCCTGCGCAAAATTGATAGTCTGAGCCGAGAGTTGTCCGCTATTGAAGACGTTACTGTAGCCATTGGGCCTACGCAATTAAAAAGAGTAGTTCAGGATCCGTTGCTAGGTCAGGTCGTTGAAGTGCCCATGTTGCGTTGGGAAACTCCTGAAACATACGCCGCAGATTCTTCTGAGCTGGCGCTGACGACGGGATTGGTGGGGTGGTTTTTTTCGGAAGATTACAAGTCGGTTGCTATCAATATTCGCCATACACAAAGGCTTTCGAAGGAGCGCTGCGATCTTCTCGCCGCAAACATTGAGGCTGCGGTTGCGCAATTTGAGTTCAAAAAGTCGCATGTAATTGGTCGTGCGCTGGGCCAAAAGCTGTATGTAGAACTCATGATTCACGAGCTCATTTTATTCGTGTCGCTGAGTCTCATTCTTACCACGCTCTTCTTATATGTCGCATTTCGTTCGGCTTGGGGAATACTCATTCCCACGTTCGTAGTGCTTATTTCAATACTATGGACACTCGGTTTCATTCGCCTGTTGGGCAATGATCTCGATTTAATGCTGACCGTATTACCCACCATCATTTTTGTGGTGGGCATGAGCGATTCGGTGCACGTGCTCACGAAGTACATGCAGGAGCTGCGCAACGGTCGTGAGAAAAAAGATGCCATACGCTATGCATTTAAAAGTATACGGCTTGCCACGTTCTTAACGGCTGTAACTACATCTATCGGATTTCTGACGCTGGTGCTGTCCAACATAGAGCCTATAAGCAATTTCGGTATCTATACGTCTGTGGGTATAATGCTCGCGTATGGACTGACCTATAGTTTGCTGCCGGCCATTTTGTTTCTCGCTGAACCGACTAAGCTGAACACGTTTGCACTCTCGGATGATTTTTGGACCAAGAGGCTCCACGCATCCTTTCGCTGGTTGCTGCGCCGACGGGTTGGCGTAGTAGTGGGAACCCTTGTTGTGTGCGCTATTAGCGTGTTTGGAATTTCTCTTATTGAGGTCGACAACAAAATGCTCGAAGATTTGCGCGACGAGCATCGGTTGAAGCAAGAGTTCTTTTTTATGGAAGAGAATTTTTCCGGTTGCAGGCCTTTCGAAATGGCCATCATGCTCAATGATAATGTTCAGCTGAATGATGGCGCGTTCTTGCATGATCTCGACACACTCAATCACTGGTTGCGTGAATCCTATGGTGTCGGTTCTCTGGTTTCCTACACCGAGATTTTAAAAAACGCGAATCAGGCTACAAATGCCGGTATGCGTGATTTTTACAGTATTCCCACCGACAGCGTTGAGCTGCGTCGTCTCAATAAATTGGTTCAGCGCAAAGAGTTTGCAGAGGTGGTCAGTATGCATTACGACAAGGAAGGTGGGGTGCTTCGTATTGCGGGTAAAATTGGCGATTTCGGGCGGAAGCACTATGAGGAACTAAATGGGCGATTGGACGATTTCATTCGAAATAACTGTACAACGAAATTCGAATACAAGGTAACGGGCACCGCACATCTCATCGACTTGAACAATCGATACCTGGTTGAAAACATGGTATGGGATCTTCTTCTCTCGATAGCCGTAATCGGTTTGATAATGGGGGCGGTCTATCAGTCGCCTAAGATGATTATACTTACTATCATCCCCAACCTCATACCGCTCATTATTGTCGGCGGCATCATGGGCTTTGCGGGCATACCCTTGAAGGTTACCACCTCCATTGTCTTCAACATTGCATTTGGTATAGCGGTCGACGACACCATTCACTTCTTGGCGCGCACACGCACTCTCTTGTTGGAAGGAATGAGTCCGTTATATGCGGTTAAGCGAACGTTTCTGACCACGGGAAAAGCCATGGTAGTAACGACACTGATCTTAAGTGGAGGTTTCTTAACGCTCATTTTATCCGACTTCATGGGCACCTTCTATATCGGTCTGCTCATCAGTCTCACACTGTTTATCGCACTCATTGCCGAGTTACTCATTTCGCCGTTGGTGATTATTTTCTTTTACAAGAAGAAGGGGTAGAGTTTTTTTGTTCCAGGTTGAAAGTTGCAGGTTGACGCGACTCTTTTATTCTGATTTTCTTTTTCATTCGAATAAAATTCCGGAATCAGAAAGTGCGAATGAAATGGGAGAGGCCACCTCACTGTAATCCTATTATCCTACTATCCTATACTCCTGTATAGTCCCACAAAAGCCTTCGCTACCGCCTCATTACTAAATCGTTCCAACGCATATTGTCTCAAGGCAGCTTGGTCATATTGATGAATGTTGCTTGCTATGGTATCGATAGCGCTTTCCAGAGCATCTTCATCGCCTCGTTCTACGAGCATGCCGCGTTCGGGGGTGATGTGTTCGCTGATACCACCTACGCGGGTACTAATAACAGGTAGGCCGCATGCAAGGGCTTCTACAATTACACACGGTAGGTTTTCGTAATTGCTGAAGAGCAATAAGGCGTGCGACGATTCCATTTTGCGGGCTACTTCTTCCCATGAAATCTCGCCGAAGAAGTCGATGGAGTCGGGGCGAATGTCCATGCTTTCCGCTTGTTGCTTCCAATACGCTATAGGGCCATCGCCTCCGAGTGTAAGATGCACGTTCGGTTTGCGGTCCGATATCCCTTTCCAAACCCGCAGTATGCCGCTGATGTTTTTGTGCGCGTCAATGAGTGAGCTGACGTGGAGAAACTTAACACGATTGTTGTCGGGCTGCGCCAATGAAAACAGGCTTGTGTCGACCACATTCGGCACAACTCGGTAGTTGCCGTGAATGCCATAGTCAATCATCTTTTGTTGCAGATCGAGCGTTACAGGGCACAAGAATGCTGCTTTTTGAGCGCCAAACTTCGACATCCAGGGCAAAAGAGGGCTGCGCTTTCCAACGTGTATCGGGTCGTAACCGGTCCAATGTTCGGTGACGATATAAGGCAGGTTAAACTTACTTTTTAGCCAGCGCGGTTGCCAGCCATGTGGCCAAAGCACATTGTGGTGAACAAGGTCGAATTGAATGTTTTTTGAACGCATCAAGTGATAAGCTCCCTTGATGAATGCTTTGCGCTTGGCGAAAAATCCACGTTTGCAGTAAACGATTACGGTGTTCACGTTTTTCTCGCAATGCTCTTCAATTTTCGGTGGCCCCTGCCATTGAGGCATAGAGTCCACATACAACACCCACACCTCGCACAACGTGGCCATCGCTTCGGCGTGGCGTTGCACGAAGTTGCCCACTGTGGAGTGGGCCTTGCTGGGATACCAGCTAGAGGTAAACAATATGGAAAGTCGCTTGCTATTCACTGTATTTCGAGGGTGCAATCTAAGTGGAAACGATTACATGATTTTCTTGTTGGTTCTGAAAGAAAAATGCGTTTTATTTGCACCCGCATTTTAGACGGTGGTCGTAGCTCAGTTGGTAGAGCCCCAGATTGTGGTTCTGGTTGTCGTGGGTTCGATCCCCATCGATCACCCTTCAAAGAAAAGGTCCTGAAAAGGACCTTTTCTTATTTCTTCAATTCCGGGGCGATTCCATTCACGAAGTCTTCAATGACACGAGATTTGCCTGCGGAGGTGCAGCCTGAAAATCCGGTGAGTTCCGAATAAGTAATGGAGCGGTTGTACTCCTCTAGCATCGGTCCTGCAATGGGCATGTAGCTCCAATGCCAGGCTTCTTCTTCATATCCGGTTCGACCGTTGGACTTGGATGTGTAGGTTTGGTAATAGCCGAACTCCGATGCGTGCTTTGTCAACCATTGATAAATCACTAATCCTTTTCCTTGCGTGAAATAGGCAGGCTCCAAACTGTTCATGTCAATGTCGGTTCCCCAGTGGTGCCGGCTTGTTCCGGGCATGCTGCTGAATTTCATGATGTCGACAATGCGCTCCAAATCCGACTTGCCTTCGTATTGCGGGCGCTTCCATTTGCGTTCCCAGATTCCTTTTTGCGCATCGAAATTGCGTGTAGCCGAAAGAATAGTGAGCGTTATGCCTTCCTTGAGCGCAGCGTTGTGCATGCGCTTAAACGAATCATAGGCTTCCTTTCTAAGATAGATGTCGGTTTTTGTTGAATAACGCTGCTCTATCAATAGAAAGTCAGGATGCTTTGCCGGGCTGAATTTCCCCAAGAGCTCTTCGCGAGTGTAGGGTGCAATGGAGTCTGCAACTGTCGGTTGCGAAACCATACGCTGATGGCAGAGCGCTAGAAGCAACGCAACAACAAATAGTCGACGATAAGCAGGCAGTTGCATCAATGAATTCCTTTCGAGGCCAAGTAGCGCTCGGCGTCGAGCGCCGACATGCAACCCGTACCTGCTGCAGTTACAGCCTGACGGTAGGTTTTATCGGCCGCATCCCCTGCTACGAAAACACCCTCGATGTTCGTTTTGGAAGTACCCGGTATATTCAAGATGTAGCCTGTTTCATCCGTGTTTATCCAGGGTTTGAATACAGCTGTATTTGGATTGTGTCCGTTAGCTACAAAGAATCCGGTCGCTTTTAATGTGCGCTGCTCTCCTGTTTCGCGGTTCTTAACCAACACGGCTTCCAAGCCCTGGTCTCCGAGCAAGTCCTCGGTTTCGGTGTTCCAAAGCACTTCAATATTGGGAGTGCTCGTTACACGGTGTTGCATTGCTTTTGATGCGCGCATTTTATCGCTGCGAACCAGCATGTATACTTGTTTGCAAAGCTTAGCCAAGTAGGTTGCTTCTTCAGCTGCTGTATCGCCCGCACCAACGATCACTACATCTTGGTTGCGGTAAAAGAATCCGTCGCATACTGCGCAAGCACTCACACCTCCGCCCAGTTCACGCAGGCGTGTTTCGTTGGGCAGTCCGAGCCACTTGGCACTTGCACCTGTTGAGATAATGATGGAGTCTGCACTTATGGTGTGTTTTCCGTTGTCGATTTCTACCCAATGCTTTGGGCCTGTGAAGTCCACTTTAGTAACCCAGCCGCTGCGCACATCTGTTTCGAAGCGAATTGCCTGGTTTTTCAAATCAGCCATCATCTCCGGGCCTTTCACGCCGTGCGGATATCCGGGGAAGTTGTCCACTTCAGTGGTGTCCATCAATTGCCCGCCGGGTTGTGAGCCCTCATACATTACAGGTTTCATATCCGCGCGAGCTGCATAAATAGCGGCTGTATAACCGGCAGGACCACTGCCTATAATCAAACATTTTACATGTTCTTTTGCTTCCATCGTGATTTTAATTTGGATTGCAAATATATCGGTCGTGTTCGCTACAAAATGTAGTCTGAGTAACTCAGCTGTTAATTACGATTAACTTCAGTTCAGAATCAGAATAGTGAGATTGGCTGTAGTTTTACCCCATCCATGAAGCACTTGTTCTCACCGGCAACTCGCGAAAACATTCGAATAGCTTGGCTGGCAATTGGCAGCCAGCGGCTGCGTGCGATTATTACGGTTAGTATTATCGCGTTGGGTATCATGGCGCTGGTAGCCATGATTACGGCAACGCAAGCGCTTGAGAACAAGGTGAACCAGGAGTTTGGTCGCATGGGAAGTAATACGTTCACCATGCGATCGGGATCGATGGGTGGTCGCCGTGGGCAGGTGGAGCGAGAAAATCCACCCATTACGTATCAGGAGGCCATGCGTTTTACCCGTGAATTCGATTATCAGGCAGTAGTTTCTATGACTTCCGTGGCTTCGTTCAATGCAACACTGCGTCATGGAAATGTGAAGTCGAATCCAAATATCCGTGTTTTAGGATGTGAGCCCACCTATCTGGAATTGTCGGGATATGATCTCGAGATGGGCCGCAATTTTAGCGAGGGTGAAATGGAAGTTGGAACGAACGTCGTAATAATTGGCGCCGATGTGAAAAAGCAGTTGTTCGAGAACACGGGGGGTGTGGGAAAAGAGCTTTTCATTGGGAGCTATCGCTACGAGGTTATTGGCGTTCTCAAAAGCAAGGGAAACACCTTCGGCATGTCGGGCGACAACCAGTGCTTAGTGCCTGTTTCCAATGTGCGCAAGAGCATGGCCACTCAGGACACTGAATACAGTCTGAACATTCGAGTATCGGATGTAAGAACAATTGATGGAGCGATGGACGAGGCGAGAGGTTTGATGCGCACCATACGTGGCAATATGCCCGGCGATGAAGATAATTTTGATATGTACAAGAGCGATCAGATTGCGCGCGACTTGAATGATCTAACATCAAACATCACAGTAGGGGCTTCTATAATTGGGGTAATAACCCTGTTGGGAGCGGCCATTGGACTCATGAACATCATGCTTGTTTCCGTCACGGAGCGCACGCGCGAAATTGGCACGCGCAAAGCCATCGGCGCAAGCTCCTCAACTATTCGCGCTCAGTTCTTAATTGAATCCATCATGATAGGACAGTTAGGAGGTGTGGTGGGCATTTTCTTAGGGATTCTTGCAGGGAATGTTGTGTCACTTGTCATCGGGACAAGTTTTACGGTTCCATGGGCATGGATATTTATCGGTGTTACCATCTGTTTTATGGTAAGCGTGGTAAGCGGTTATTATCCGGCACGAAAGGCGGCAAAGCTCGATCCTATCGAGGCTCTGCGTTATGAGTAGCTCCTTATTGAATTCCTTGAATTTTTTTGATGCGTGAAATCTCCCGCTCAATGGCCCACGACATTTTGTTGTCGACTTGATCGTTTTTCAGGGCAACCAATAATTTACCGGTATCCAACATTTCGCGGGAATTAACCTCTTCCGGCAATGCCTCCGAGTATTCCTTGAAAAGCATAAGGAAGCGATGCATGTAGTTTTCCTGCAGGTCAATTAACGCGCTCAAGGCTTTTGACAAATGATTGAATGAAGCGGAGTTCATTACGGCCAGCTTTAAGTTGCTCAATGCACTTTCGTAAGATTCGAGCATCCCGATTCGATCATCGTCCGAGAGCTGAAAGGATGGGGTTGAGCATTCTTTTGACGCCTCGTTGATTTCGAGAACTTGCTCCGCACGAATAAGGTCGCCAATCGGCTTGAGCTTGCTTCGAATGAGCGACGGAACCATGTATTTCTGCAACAGTTCCTGCTTCCATTCAAATAGTTTTTGTTCGTGTTGATTTTCGAACTCCTCAAAGTTGTGCGACGATTCTATCCCCATCAAGGCCATAGCTTTTTGTTTAGTAATCTCAAAATCCATTACGAACCTCGTTTTTGTGTGTTACGCGTTTTGGCCTGATTTTTATCAATCGCGGGCGCGCTCAAAAGTACAGTTTGTTTTTGCATAGCTCTGCAGCCGGCCGAATGGTGAAACAACTCTTATATGTGTTGCGCGTATTTTTGTTACAGTAAAATCATTCTGAAAATGAGTAAGTACTTATCGATGATAGCCCTTTTTTTTGTTGCCAATGCATGCCTAGGCAACGAATCAGATTCGTTGCAGCGAGCTGCTGTGAAGGGTCTCGTAAAGGTGTCCGGTACCATGAGTGCCCAGAAGTCGGGCAAGGTGTTTATCTGGGAATCATTCGGGCGTAATGTGGTTAAACTCGACAGCGCTCAGCTTCTAAATGGGGCGTTCTCTTTTCCGGAGCGCGAAATTGAATTGGGAGTCTACATGCTAGGCTTGAACGAGAACAACATGTGTCCTATAATCCTCAATCCTGCCGAGAAGGTGGTTGATCTTCAGTTCTCTTCTGTCAAGCTGGAAAGTTCGATGACTTCCTCAGGGTCACGCGAGAACCAGGGATGGAGCGTTTATATGCAACAGGAACCTGCGTTGTTGAAGGCCATTAAAGATGCAAAGGTGGGTGCTGCAAAGAACCCCGAGAAGAAGGCGGAATTTGAAAGGCAACTGGTGGTGAAGGAAAAGGAACTTCTGAACCTGCAAAACAAAATGATGTCCGAATATCCGGGCACTCAATTGGCCAAACTCATGGGCTGGAAGCAAGAGCCCAATCGCAGCGACATTCGCAAGTATTGGGATAATATTGATTTTGGCGATGTGAGTATTACACGCAGTAAGGTGCTTTCCGATCGAATTGAAAGTTTCATGCGGCTTTTCAGCAAAGGCACCGATAGCGGATTCTACAGTTGTATTGAAGTGGTTGTGGAGCGCGCCAAAGCACACGATGCCGTGTTGGAGTTCGCCTTGAATCAAATGCTGGTTGGATTTTATGAAAGCAACATGGAAACCGTTTGCATGTACATCATCGACAACTACGTCAACGGCGACGCATGCGGGGATGCTGATTTAAGCAGCGTAGTAAAGAATACAGCGGAGAGCATTCAACGACTTTCGGTTGGTCATACGCCGCCGAATATTCAGTTGAACGATGCGAATGGTCAGCCGGTTGATCTTTACTTACTATCAGCTAGGAAGAAGTACACGCTTGTGCTTTTCTGGAGCAGTTACTGTGAGCATTGCAAGGGGGAAGCACCCGAAGTAAAGGCATGCTATGATGCATGGAGCAAGAAGGGCTTCGAAATACTGGGTGTTTCTATTGACCGAAGTACTGATACATGGAAGGCTGCCTTGATTGAGCGCGGATTCACGTTTCCGAATGTTTGCGGAATGAAGGATTTCCAGTCGCCTGTTGCTAAAGATTATCGTGTTACCAGAACCCCCGCATTCTATCTTCTCAATGCGAAGGGTGAAATAGTTTTAAAACCGAAGAGTATCCGTGAAGTCCAAGGTTACCTCGCTAAGAATTTGAAATAATCGATAACATGAAATTGAAAAAGGCCGCATTTGCGGCCTTTTTCAGTTGTATACTTTCGAGGTTGTTATGCCCAGCTGGCAATTTTCTCAGCTTTGTAGGCTCCTGCTTCTAGCTTTTCACGCACCTTCTTGAAACTTTCGATGGTGTAGTTCACATCCTCAATTGTATGCGCTACCGTTGGGATAAGGCGCAACATGATTACGTCTTTCGGCACTACAGGATACACTACAATTGAGCAGAAGATGTTGTAGGTTTCGCGAAGTTCGAGCGTGACATTAGTTGCTTCACCCAGGGAGCCTTTGAGGAACACCGGAGTTACCACAGAGTTGGTATGGCCAATGTCGAAGCCCGATTCCTTCAATCCGCTTTGCAGAGCTCCTGCAATATGCCAAAGTTGTTCTTGCAGTTCCGGCATGGAGCGAAGCATTTCCAAACGCTTGATGGCACCAATAACAATCGGCATAGGCAATGCCTTGGCGAATGTTTGCGAACGCATGTTGTAGCGCAGGAATTCGATTACGTGTTCTTCGCTGGCTACAAAAGCACCAACGGTTGCCATTGCTTTTGCAAATGTTCCGAAATACACATCGACGTCTTTTTGTACACCTTGCGCATCAGCTGCGCCGCGGCCGTTTTCGCCTATCGATCCGAAGCCGTGAGCATCGTCAACAAACAAACGGAAGCCGTATTCCTTTTTGTAAGAAACAATTTCTTTCAGTTTGCCCTGGTCGCCTGCCATTCCAAATACACCCTCAGTCAGAACCAAAATACCACCGCCCGTTTTGTCGGTGATCGCCTTGGCGTGCTTCAGTTGCTTTTCGAAGCTCTCCATATCGTTGTGCTGGAAAACGAAGCGCTTACCGTTGTGCAAACGCACGCCATCGACCATGCAGGCGTGGCTTTCGCTGTCGTAGACAATAACGTCGTGGCGGCCAACAAGTGCTTCAATTGCGCTCATGCAGCCTTGGTATCCGAAGTTGAGAAGGAAGGCATCTTCCTTTTGCATGAAGGAGGCAAGCTCCGACTCGAGTTGTTCGTGATATTTAGTTTGACCGCTCATCATTCGGGCACCCATTGGGTAGGCCATGCCCCATTGAGCGGCAGCCTCGGCATCAACCTTTCTGATTTCGGGGTGGTTGGCAAGACCGATATAATTGTTGAGGCTCCACACGAGCACTTCTTTACCTCGGAAGGTCATGTGAGGGCCCAATTCTCCTTCCAGTTTTGGAAAAGTAAAGTAGCCGTGCGATTCTTTAGAATGCTGACCCAGCGGGCCGCGATTTTTGGCAATGCGATCAAAAATGTCCAACGTATTGAGTTTTTAAATTTCTAAGCCAAAATTAGGAAATGGTTACATCCATCGGTTATTCATCTGTGTCATTTATAAACAGCAGGGGCATTTGCATTTTTTCGGAGCCGATTGCTCACTGAATAGCTTCAAAACTAGACATTCGCTTATTTTCGCGGCCGAAGTCATGAACAACCACCGCTTTTTCAACGCACTCGTTCTGTTGGCAGCCATCACTTGGCTGCTTTCCGGCTGCAGCGAATACAACAAGGTATTGAAGAGCACCGACATCAATTACAAGTACACGAAGGCAAAGGAGTATTACGATAGCACGTACTACTATAAATCGCTGCCCATTTTGGAGGAGTTGATAGGGCTGACAAGAGGAACGCAACTGGCTGAGGATGTATATTTCCTTTATGCGAGGAGCCATTTCGGCGTGAAGGATTATTATCTGGCCAATTACTACCTGAAAACGTTCACCAAAACGTTCAGTAACAGCACGCGTTCGGAGGAGTGTCTTTTTTTGGCAGCAGAGTGCAATTATGAATTATCCCCATCGTATTCACTGGATCAAACAGACACACGAAACGCTATTGACGAGTACCAGTTGTTTTTAGATAGATATCCGAATAGCCATCTGAAGGATTCAGCCAATCATCAGATTGAGCGGTTAAGTATGAAGTTGGAACGAAAAGCGTATGAAAATGCCTATCAGTTCGCCAAGACCATGAGGTACAAGGCTGCTACCTCGGCGTTGAAGGATTTTATCCGAGAATATCCGGGCTCCATTTACCGTGAGGAGGCTATGTATTTGATAGTCAAATGTCAGTATATGTTGGCGGAGGGCAGTATTGAGGAGAAGAAATTGGAAAGAATGCGAGCAGTAGCTGAAAATTATCGTACATTCGCAGTCGCTTTTCCGGCAAGTAAGTTCTTGAGGGACGCCGAAGATTACTTTCAGAAGAGTGAAAAGCAATTAGAAAAATTGAGTTCAACCTCTAGCGAACAATCTAAATAATGAGCACATACAAGAATTCAACCGCTGCAAAGACAACCGTAACTCGCAACACGAGTGAGCTGTATGATAAGGTAGACGGTAACCTTTTCGAAACCATCGTATTGTTGACCAAGCGTGCCAATCAAATTAGCCGCGAGATGAAAGAAGAATTGTCGCAGAAGCTGGAAGAGTTCGGCAGCAACAGCGATAACCTCGAGGAGGTATTCGAAAACCGCGAGCAAATTGAAATCAGCCGCCACTACGAGCGTTTGCCAAAGCCTCACAGCATAGCAGTGCAAGAATTGGTGGACGGTGCTGTTCACTGGCGCTATCCGGAAGAAGTAATTAACGGTTAATCCGTTCGATTAATAGCATACAGAAAGATGGCAGAACGCCATCTTTCTTCATTTTCAGACCACATGCTTCAAGGAAAAAAAATTATAGTAGGTGTTACCGGTAGCATTGCTGCATACAAGGCAGCCTACCTGGTTCGATTGCTCGTTCAGGCGGGAGCTGATGTGCGTGTAATGCTCACCAATGGTGCCTTGCAGTTTGTGACGCCGCTGACTTTTTCAACCCTTAGCAAGAACCCGGTGCATTCTGATTTTACCGAAAATAAAGACAGTGGCGTTTGGGTGAATCATGTTGATAAGGCTTTGTGGGCCGACATGATTGTGGTTGCGCCCTTGACGGCCCATACGTTGAGCAAAATGGCGCATGGTCAATGCGATAGTTTCTTTATGGCTGTATACATGAGCGCACGATGTCCTGTGTTCTTCGCGCCTGCCATGGATCACGACATGTTCTTGCACGGTGCTACTGTTGAGAACATTGAAAAATTAGTTTCATTTGGTCATCATCTCCTGGCGCCCGGAGAGGGTGAACTAGCCAGCGGACTGATAGGCAAGGGAAGAATGGCGGAGCCCGAGGAGATTGTTGAATCGATACTTACCGCATTGACTGCGAAGAGTCCGCTGCGCGGAAAACACATACTTGTCACTGCAGGCCCCACGCATGAAGCCATCGACCCGGTAAGGTTTATTGGCAATCACTCCACAGGTAAGATGGGTTTTGCACTTGCCGAGACACTGGCAGATATGGGAGCGCGCGTTACATTGGTTTGCGGCCCTTCGCATCTGTCAACGCAGCATCCGCTTATTCATCGGGTGAACGTGACGTCTGCAAACGAGATGTTGAATGCCTGCTTGCCCGTTTTCGAACAGGCCGACGGAGCTGTGCTCTCAGCAGCGGTTGCCGATTATATGCCTGAAACATACATGCCGGAGAAGCATAAGAAGGGTGAAGAGAAATGGTCTTTACAGTTGGTAAAGACACCCGATATAGCCTTTGCTTTGGGAAGTGCTAAGCGGGCAGAGCAGTGGTTGGTTGGCTTTGCGCTTGAGACAACGGATGAGTTGAATCATGCAATGGCAAAGTTGGAGAGGAAGAATTTGGATTTAATAGTCTTGAACAGTCTCCGCGATGAAGGTGCCGGATTCGGAACAGACACCAATAAAATCACGTTAATTTGGCGCAACAATAAAACCCGGGAATTCGGGTTGAAGCCCAAATTGCAAGTTGCACGTGACATAGCAGATGCAATCGTAGAATTGATGAACGCATGAAAAGAATTTTCGCTCTATTGATAGGTATGTATGCGGTTGTTGCTGCGAATGCGCAGGAACTAAACGCCACTGTAAATGTGCTGATACCCCAACAGGTAATTTCTCCCCCCGAGTTTTTCAATTCCATGAAAAGCACGATTACAGAATTTCTGAATGGTCGCAAATGGTCAAAGGATACTTGGCAGAACAGTGAGCGAATTCAATGCACTTTTCAGATTACCATCGAGCAGCAGGTCGATAACCGGTCATTTAAAGGCAGTTTACAAGTGACAAGCAGCCGTCCTGTTTACAATTCAGATTACAAGACTTCGTTGCTGAACATCAATGACCGCGACTTCGAGTTTGTTTTTCAGGAGAATACAATGATTCAATGGAGCAATGATCAGCACCGCGACAATCTGAGCAGCGTGCTGGCATTTTATGCCAACCTCATATTGGCGATGGATTATGATTCTTTTGCCATGGAAGGAGGTACTGACCATTACCTTACTTGTCAGGCCATCATCAATAACGCTCAAAATGCCGCGGAGCCCGGTTGGCGCAGCAATGAAAAAGGAAGACAGAACAGATTTTGGTTCATTGAAAACATCCTTTCACAATCGTTCAAGCCAATTCGCGAATTCCTCTACAATTACCATCGAAAAGGGTTGGATAAACTTTACCTCGACCAAGCGGCAGCAATTGCTTCGATGAGCGCTGCATTAGATGGGTTGAATGATGTGCATAGAATCAAGCCTTCCTCTTACAACATGCAGGTGTTGTTCTATGCCAAGTCGGATGAGATTGTGAACATCTATAAACCACGCTCGATAGACGATAAGAAGCAGGTTGTAGAAAATTGTAAGTTGCTCGATCCGGGTAACATCTCCAAGTACGAGCGTATTCTTCAATAGCAATCTCTGCAGATGTGAATAAGTAATAGCCGGTCGGAGTCAATTCGAGCTTAGCGACTAGCATAGCATGCGCTTACTTTGCTTTACCAAAATTGAATGGCATGCTTACGTCTCTTCTCGTTCAGAATTATGCGCTCATCGATGAGCTTTCCATTCCGGTTGCGAACGGTTTTACAGCTATAACAGGTGAGACGGGAAGCGGTAAATCGATTTTGCTGGGTGCATTTGGACTTCTGTTGGGTGAGCGAGCGGATGCGAAGTCTATCCGACGTGGTGATGCCAAATGTGTAGTGGAAGCAACCTTCGATTTGACGGGTTGCGAGCTGAAATCTTTTTTTGATGAAAATGATCTCGACTACGAGGACCACACCGTTGTGCGCCGTGAGATCGCCGTTGGCGGCAAGAGCAGAGCGTTTATCAATGATACTCCGGTGCAGCTCCATCTATTGAAAATGTTGGGCGCTCGGTTGGTTGATATTCACAGCCAACATGAGAATTCATTGCTGGGTGAACGTTCGTTTCAGTTTGAAGTGTTGGACGCCTTTTCGGGCAACGAACCTGTTTTGAAATCGTACAGAATTGCATTTGAGAAGTGGAATCAGCTTCGTGGTGAACTCAGTGAAATGAAAGGCCAACTGTCGCAATGGCAGCAGGAACAAGATTACGTGCAGTTTCAATTGCAGGAGTTGGAAAAGGCCGGCCTGGCTGAGTTAAACCAAGAGGAGCTGGAGTCGGAATTGAATACACTGCAACATGCTGATCACATTCGTCAGGCACTGCATAGCACCGGTGAAATTCTGGATGGAATTGAGCATTCTGTGCTAAACAGATTGGCTTCAGCGAAATCGATTTTGGGTAAGGTGAGCAGTCATAGCACAGCACTGACGGAGTATCACAACCGACTTGAAAGCAGCATCATCGAATTGCGGGAGTTGACGCGCGACATCGAGTCGTTTGCTGCGGGAGTGCAAAGCGATGAGAAGAGAGTAGAGCAATTAGGCGAGCGATTGTCTATGCTTTACTTGTTGCAAAAGAAGCATCGCGTGCAAACTGCCGACGAGTTGATGAGCATTTTAAACCAGTTACAGTCGCGTGCATTTTCATCGGAAGAGTTGGAAGAGCGAATGATGAAGTGCGAATTGGAAATTGCATCCTGCGCGGAAGAGCTTGGTGAATTATCGATGACACTCGATAAGTCAAGGGCCAAGGGCGCAAAGATGGCCGAAAAGGAAATGCGCGGATACTTCGCTCAGCTGAGTATGGAGCACGCAGAGGTGCAGCTGCAGTTGGAGCGCAAGGAAGATTTTGATTTTTGGGGAAGGAATCAAATTGCCTTCCTATTCAAGGCGAATAAGGGTGGGCAATTTCAGCCTATACACAAGGTTGCAAGCGGTGGTGAAATTGCGCGCGTGATGTTGGCCATAAAAGCTTCCATCAGCAAGCATAAGCGTTTGCCCGTTCTCATATTGGATGAAATCGATCAAGGTGTAAGCGGTGAGGTAGGCTTGAAGATTGGGGCTATTCTCAAAGAGATGAGTACTTCCATGCAGTTGCTTGCCATAACGCATTTGCCGCAGATTGCAGGCAAGGCCGATTATCATTGGAAGGTAGCCAAAGAGGTGCGCGACGATCAGACCTATACTTCGGTTGAAGAGATACAGGCTGAAAAGCGTGTGAACGAATTAGCAGAAATGTTGGGAGGGAAGAAACTGTCCGCTGCTGCACTAGCCAATGCGAAGGAACTGTTGTCTTAGAATTCTGCGTTCAGCGGTGTGCGTGGGAATGGAATGACATCGCGGATGTTGCCCATGCCTGTCACGAACATAATAAGACGCTCGAAGCCCATGCCGAAACCTGCATGCACGCATGTTCCGAATTTTCTCGTTTCCAAATACCACCAGATGTGATCTTCCGGTATGTTGAATTGCGCGCACTTACTGCGAAGCATGTCGAGACGCTCCTCCCGCTGTGACCCGCCGATGATTTCACCAATGCCCGGCACCAGAATGTCCATGGCAGCTACGGTTTCACGGCCTTGAGCATCGGGCTCATTCATGCGCATGTAGAACGCTTTGATGGCAGCAGGATACCCCGTGATGATAACGGGTTTCTGGAAGTGTTTCTCAACCAGATAGCGCTCATGCTCGCTCTGCATGTCAATTCCCCATTCAACCGGGTACTTGAATTTTTTCTTTTTGAAATGATTCGACTGCAGGAGAATATCGATGGCCTCCGTATAGGTGATACGTTCAAATTGATTGCTCACAATCATGTTCAAGCGTTCAAGCAGCGGCATGGATTGTCTTTCATCGACAGGTTTTTGCTTGTCTTCATTCAACTCACGCTCCTGCAAAAACTCAAGGTCTTCGCTGCAATGGTCGAGAGCATATTGGATACAGTATTTGAGGCATGCTTCACCGAGGTTCATATTGTCGGTGATGTCATTAAAGGCAACCTCGGGTTCAATCATCCAGAATTCGGCAAGGTGTCGGCTTGTATTGGAGTTTTCTGCGCGGAATGTTGGTCCGAACGTATACACTTTGCCCAGTGCCAGCGCGGCGAGTTCTGCTTCCAATTGTCCGCTTACCGTTAGGTTGGTTGTCTTTCCGAAGAAGTCTTCCGCGAAATCAACCTTTCCTGTTTTTGCAATTTCATCGAGGTTCAAGTTGGTGACACGAAACATTTCACCGGCACCTTCTGCATCGCTGCCGGTAATGATGGGCGCATGCAAATAATAGAATCCGCCGTCGTTGAAGAATTTATGGATGGCGAAAGCCAGGTGATGACGTATTCGGAATACTGCTCCAAAGGTGTTGGTTCTGAATCGCAGGTGTGCTTTTTCACGGAGAAACTCCAGCGAATGGCGTTTCATCTGGATGGGGTATTCATTCGGGTCGCAATCGCCCAGAATTTCAAGTTGATCACAGATGACTTCAATGTCTTGTCCTTTACCCAAACTCTTCTGCACCTTACCTGTAGCGGCTATGGCAGCGCCTGTCTGCAATCGCTTCAATGTGCTTTCACCATGCTGCTCTTTGCTTACCACGATTTGCATCGTGCGAATAG
>Ga0114981_10000482_pt1 | contig 25909 bp, 28 predicted proteins | sample S_140806_MF_Meta_FD_87028 | JGI IMG/M metagenome (GOLD analysis project Ga0114981, IMG submission 87028) | Freshwater microbial communities from Lake Simoncouche, Canada to study carbon cycling - S_140806_MF_MetaG | ecosystem: Environmental > Aquatic > Freshwater > Lake | place: Lake...
AACTCGAGAAAGCTTTGGCTCAACTTCCATCTACTGTCGGAGATTATTAATCTGACCGACTATGAAAAAACGGGTACTTATTTCCGCCATTCTCCTGCTGAGCGTTCTGTTCAGTCAAGGTGCTCATGCGCAATCCAGAAACTCACCTCCGCTTACCCGAATCCTATTTGTATTCGACGCATCATTCAGCATGTACGGACGATGGCAAACCGGAATGAAGATGGATATTGCGAAGAACCTGTTCGTTTCATTTCTGGATAGTTTACAAGGAACTCCGAATCTTGAGTTGGGTTTACGTTGTTACGGACATCAATACCCGTTAACGCCCCAGCGTAACTGCGAAGACAGTAAGTTGGAAGTTCCCATCGGGAAGCCGGCCACAGCAATTCCGGCAATGAAAAAACGTATGGAGACCATCGTGCCGAAAGGAACAACTCCAATTGCATACACGTTGGAACAATGCGGAAATGATTTCCCGCCTACTTCTGCCAATGTCCGCAACATCATTATTCTTATCACTGATGGTATTGAAGAATGCGGCGGAGACCCATGTGCAGTGTCATTAGCACTTCAAGCGAAAGGAATTGTTCTTAAACCATTCGTACTTGGCATCGGGTTGGAAGGAAACTTCGAATCATTGAATTGCATCGGAAAGATGTATGATATTACTTCTGAAGCGAGTTTCACAACAGTCTTGAATATTGTCGTTTCACAAGCATTGAACAATACAACTTGCCAGGTTAATTTGCTGAATAATCAAGGCAAGCCACTAGAAACGGATGTATCAATGACATTCTACGATCAAACATCGGGCGCCATCCGGTATAGCTATATGCATACGATGAATGATCGCGGAGTTCCGGATACTGTAATTCTTGATCCGTTGAGTACCTACAAACTGGTCGTTCATACAATTCCGGCAGTCGTCAAAGAGAACATTACGATTACCCCGGGTATTCACAACATTATTGCCGTGGATGCTCCTCAAGGATTCCTCAATTTGCAAGTCGCCGGTGTGAACAATTACGACCGATTACAAGCCGTCGTCAGAAAGAAAGGAGAAATGAATACACTGGTACTTCAGGATTTCGGGACTACCCAGAAATACATAACGGGTAAATACGATCTCGAAATAATGACTCTGCCTCGAATCTACATGAACAATGTAGACATCAGTCAAAGCAAGACCACAACCATTCAGATTCCTCAAGCAGGAAATGTAAGCGTATTCAAACCAGCTGAAGGAACAGGTCAAGTTTTCCTTGAAGAGAAAAATACATTGACCTGGGTGTGTAATCTCAACGACAAGCTTACTAATGAAACATTGGTGTTGCAGCCTGGCAATTACCGAATCGTATTCCGAACGAAATCAGCTAAAGAAACAATTTACACTACTGAAAGGAAGTTCAAAGTAGATCCGGGTGGATCTACGACCGTAAAACTATACTGAGTCATTTCCCGGTACGCCTATATTTTTTCGTCGTACTGAGAAATGATAAGAACGAAAGAACATTATGGAAAAGAAATATACAGCCAAAGAAAAGAAAGACACCCGCTCAGGATTTGGAGCCGGACTTCATGAACTCGGAAAGCTCAACCCGAATGTGGTTGCACTGTGTGCCGATCTCACCGGTTCATTGAAGATGGACGATTTCAAAAAGGATTTTCCTGATCGTTTCTTTCAAACCGGTATTGCGGAAGCAAACATGATTGGAATGGCAGCTGGTCTTACAATCGGCGGTAAAATTCCATTTACAGGAACCTTCGCGAACTTTTCTACGGGACGTGTATACGATCAGATCCGTCAATCAGTGGCGTATTCAGACAAGAACGTAAAGATCTGCGCATCACATGCCGGACTTACGCTTGGAGAAGATGGCGCTACACACCAAATTCTGGAAGACATTGGTTTGATGAAAATGCTTCCCGGAATGACTGTAATTAATCCTTGCGATTACAATCAAACCAAGGCAGCGACCATTGCTATTGCGGAGCATCACGGACCGGTTTATTTGCGCTTTGGACGTCCATCTGTGGCCAACTTTACTCCTGCCGATCAGAAATTTGAAATTGGCAAAGGACTGGTAATGGAGTCGGGAACCGACGTAACCATCTTCGCCACAGGACATTTAGTATGGAAAGCGCTTGAGGCTTGGGAAATTCTCAAAGAAAAAGGCATTTCTGCTGAAATAATAAATATCCATACGATTAAACCATTGGATACGGAATGCGTCATATCATCAGTCCGGAAAACCAAATGCGCGGTTTCGGCTGAGGAACATAATCGTCTGGGCGGTTTGGGCGAAAGTATCGCCGGAGCATTGTCCAAAGAATTCCCTGCCCCGCTTGAAATGGTTGCGGTAAATGATACATTCGGAGAAAGCGGTACACCAGACCAGTTGATGACCAAGTACGGCTTAGACGCTCCGAATATCGTTGAAGCAGCATTGAAAGCGATAGCAAGGAAGAACGGTTAACATCAAATTCCTATCTTAAGCTGCGCGGTTATCAGACCTCGATATTTTTTTTGTCACTGCGAGTGGACGCTTTTGCGGACATATCGTGAAGCGACAAAAAACACTCAGTCTGACAAACAACATGAGAAGCAGCAATGAACGAACCAAGCGACAAAGAACTGATTGATTTGTTCCGGGATGAAAAGACCCGGCAGCAAGCATTCCGCTTGATCGTTACCCGCTACCAGAAAAAATTATACTGGCACATTCGGAGAATACTCGTCGACCACGATGACACTGACGATGTGTTGCAAAACACATTCATCAAAACGTGGAAAGGACTCGACGGATTCAAAGAAGATGCCCAATTGTATACATGGCTTTATCGCATTGCCACGAACGAAACCATGAGTTTCATTCGTCAGCGAAAAGCCGAACTTTTTGTGCGTTACGGTGATGTGGAGTACAGTGCCGCTGATAAGTTGCAGAGTGGAGAAAATTTCACTGGAGATGAAATTCAGAAGAAGCTGCAAATGGCCATTCAACAACTTCCCGAAAAGCAGCGCATCGTTTTCACAATGAAATATTTTGAAGACGTGAAATACGAAGACATGTCTGTGATATTGGAAACATCGGTAGGTGCATTGAAAGCATCATATCATCACGCGGTTAAGAAGATTGAAGTATATATCAGAAGTACATCTGAAGAAAATATCAGACGGTGAACGAAGAATTCGAACATAACATTCCGGACGATGCTGATGATCTCAGCAAGCACGCTCCTGCCCTTTTCGCAATGAAAAGCAAAGGAGAAGGATTTGTTACGCCTGCGAATTACTTCGAAGAACTGACTGACACCGTAATGGCAAGGACCATTCTTCCTGAAGATGCAGGACTGGATGTTCCTGAAGATTATTTCAATGAGCTTCCGGATTTGATTCTGGCAAAAACAAAATTACCAAGTGAGTCCGGATTGTCATCCCCTGAAAATTACTTCGAAGAATTCGGTGCGCAGTTAGAATCTCGAATTTCATTGGAAGAAATTCTACCGAAACAGATCAACGACATTCCTGCAGATTATTTCGAGACGATGGAAAATGAACTCCACGTTCACATCGCACTTGACAATATCAAACAGGAAGAAGGTTTTGTTGTGCCGGAAGGGTATTTCGAGAACCTTACATCACGCACAATTTCGACGGCACTTGTCGCCTTCGACTCAGCTCAGTCTGACAATGTGTCCGACCCAAATATTCCGGAAGGATATTTTGAATCGCTGCACGATAAAGTTGCGGATCGCATTGCCGGTGAAGAACAATCTGCTCCCGAAACTGGTCGTGTTCTTGTGTTCTCAGCATATATAAAACAATATGCGCGACCAATGGCAATCGCCGCTTCTGCAGCATTGCTGATCGGATTGGGATGGTTTGCAATAACTTCAACAGAAGTACCAATTAATGCGAATACCGTTGCACAAAACGACACATTGCCACAGATGATGAAATCTGCGTTACCGATTGTTGGCGACACATTACATCGTGAACAAATTCAAACCGGAATTGCACTTGAAACACCAAAAAAACCGGAACGCATTAAACCAAACGTAATTCCGGAAGTCATAATGCAGGAAGACGAGATAATAGCACAATCGGATCTGCTGGATGAGTCAATGGTTATGGATTTTGTTGCAGAAAATGAAGTAGTGAATGCAAGTGAAGAAGTTTTGGATGAAAGCATGATGGAATACCTGATGAATGATAATGCTACTCTGGATGTAATTGATCCGGGCAATAAATAAAACAATGAGACACGTTTATTACATATTGCTTTTGCTACTGATTGGAGTTGCGCCGCTGAATGCGCAAACTTCGGGAGGTGACAAGCCGACTTCCTCGGGAGCAGAACGTGTTCAGGCGTTGAAGGTGGCATTCATTACCAAAGCGTTGAATCTCACATCAGATGAAGCCGAAAAATTCTGGCCGATCTACAACGAGTATCAGGACAAACGCGATGTTGTTCGAAAAGAATTGCAGGCGAATCGCCAGAAAGTAAAAGACGGCGCCGAGACACTTTCTGCAGACGAACTGATGAAACTGGCCGATCAGGAAATGACATTGCGCCAGCAGGATCTGGATCTGCAGAAGGAAATGCACGAGAAACTGAAGAAAGTTTTGCCTGCGAAAAAGCTCGCGCAATTGTATGTTGCGGAAGAAGATTTCAAGAAAGAGCTTCTGAAGATGCTGAAAGAAGACAACCCTAAAGAAGGCACAGAGCCCGTCAAACCGAAATGAAGATGACGCTGCAAAAAATCACATACTTGCTTGGCTTCTGCTGGATGTTTTTACTTCCGGCTCTTGCTTTTGCAACCGGTAGCGACTCGCTTAAAAAAGCTGAAAAAGAACGAGAAGTACGCAACTACATTCGCCCTACACTTTCATTCAGCTTCTTCGCTACAGGTGCTCGCCCGATAAAAGGAAATGTGCCCGTATTGAACAATCGTCTTGGCGATTATCAATTCAAACAATCCAGTTTGAGTTTTTACGCGCCATTGTACACACGCACGCGCTTCACCGGAACCGACAGCACGCACGTGAATACGTTCCATTTGCTATTCACACTTAATGCGCTTACTGATCGCCCCGAGTTTTCCGGGTTGGAAAAACAGCACAAGTTGTACAAAGTAGGAATCGGATTGCGAACGATCTGGACATTCAAATCGAAGTTCATCATGTTTGCCGATGTTACACCGATAGCAACGGGAGACAAGTACGATAAACAAAGTACAGCCAGAACCCGACTGGGCGCAACACTCGTGTTTAACTATATGCACAACCCTAATTTCAGTGTGCGACTGGGTGTAACCAAAAACTTTCTCTTCGGTAATCGATTCGTAATGCCGATGGTTGGATTCCGCATCGGACGATTGGATGGTCCGGTGTACTTTCAATTCCAGTTTCCTCGACATACATCGCTTACGATTCAGCCAAGTCCGAAATTCGCCATCAACATCTACAGTCGCTCCTACGGTGGCTTGTACAACCTGAGCAATGAAGACAGTTTATATATCGGAAACGATAGTGTCATTCAATTCGGTCACTTCGGTATGGCGAATGGTGTGCGTCTCGATTTCCGTCCGAACCCGAATTTCAACTTCTTCCTGTCCGGCGGATTTGCTACAAGAAATTACATGTGGCTGTACTCCTACTCGTTCAATCGGCAGAACAATAATCTCAATCCGTTAGCGCCTTTCTACAAAGGACGTCCGGACGGCACGTTGTTTCTTCAGGCTGGAATTACTTGGCGTTTCGGTAAAGCGAAACGTTCAACCGGAAACTATCTGATGTATGATGCGTTTGATCTCAACAACACAATGGATCCGGGTGATAACAACAACAATCCGGGCAACGGAAACATTACTCCAGAAATGAAGAAAAAACAGGAGATGGAGAAAGTGCAATACAAAGACGTTGAAGATCTGGTTGACGAAGCCGATTTGTACTAACAAATATTCGCTTGTGATAGTCAATCAGCCGTGCTGATTTCTCATTTTTCGCAGAACATTGATCTCGTTGTATCTTTGTGACATGCACTTCTTCTACCAACCTGATCTCACCAAAGAATTTATTCATCTCGACGAAGACGAATCAAAACATGCCATCCGTGTTTTGCGCATGACAATTGGCGAACAGGTTGAAGTTGTGGATGGAAAAGGACAGCGCGTAATTGCCGAAGTCACCAACGATCATCCCAAGCGTTGTGAGTTGCGAATTGTTTCCCGGAAGACAGATGCATCGCCACGCAATTACTATTTGCACGTAGCTGTTGCGCCAACCAAAAGCATTGACCGCATTGAATGGTTTTTGGAGAAAGCCGTTGAGATTGGAATTGATGAAGTTTCATTCGTTGAATGTGAACATTCAGAACGCACCGTTGTAAAGTTGGAGCGAATGGAAAAAGTTGCTGTTTCTGCAATGAAACAATCGCAACAAAGTCGTATTCCTGTGATTAACGAAGTTCGTCAGTATGGTGAATTAATTTCCTCCACTACCGCAGAAATAAAGTTAATTGCTCATTGCGAAGATTCTACGAAAAACCCTATTCAAAGCAAGCTGGAAAAAGGGAAATCAATACTCGTTCTTGTCGGACCGGAAGGCGATTTTTCGAGCGACGAAATCAATTCTGCATTAGCAAAAGGATTCGAGCCGGTTAGTTTAGGAGAAACCCGTTTGCGCACGGAGACTGCAGCATTGTATGCGGTTATCAATGCTGCGATCACATTGGGATGAGCAAACGGCACTCATTTCGCTCCGGACAAGTTTACTAAAAGAAATTACGGATTAATCGAGCGGAACGTCATCGGGTGGGTCCGGTTTGAGCACTTCCGGAGGAGGAGGAAAACCATGATGGTCAATTCCCAAGTGATGTACATCATAGCGGTGCTCAGTAGTTCCTGACATTCTACCGTTCCAACGCAATCGGTCGGGATACAACAAACGCAAATCTTCCTCAGTCAGATCTTTCTTACGTTCCTCTCCGCTGTTTGCATGGCGTTCTTCGAAATAGCGAATCGCCTCTTTCTTCAATTCTGATTGAACATTGAGATGCAACGAGAATACGTGCATTACTGTTTCCCACTTTGTATCCGGTGCAATGTCAAACTCGAAGAAGGCCAGATCGAGTAGATAAAACGTTCCTAATTTGTCGTAGACTTCCAGTTTATTTACGAATTCATTATAAGATGCCAGATAAATCGCAGAATCAGGTCCTTCGTTTTTCGGACTTTCATCCCAGGCTTGCGCTTCCATTGCCAACTGCATGATCGTTTGCTCGTGCGAATTTCGGCCTGGAAAAGTAATCGTGTCCTTTGGATTGAATGCGTTTCCATAAAAACTTCTGAACCAGCTTTTCAATTCTTCATCGTTGAACGCTTTGTCACCAAATCGAACGCTGTCGCCGCTCAGATTCAGAATCAAGTACTGATTAAAAAACACAGTCTTGATATTATTCGTTGGTGGAAACCGCTTCAAACGATGAAATGGAATGGACAACATCACACCATTGTTTGTACCCGTTAAACGAATATCCTTGCCGGAGCAAAGCGTGTCGATAATTGAATCAACAATGCCACAGGACACATTTTTGTCTGCAAGAATGTTAATTGTATCATGCAATACGACCAACGAAGAATCATATCGAATTTCATAATCAACAATGGCGTTGGAAGAATCCAGTATTGCGGCGATAGTGATTTGCGGAAGATTTGGATTGAACTCAATCCCATCAACAACTTCAGGTGTTTGCAAGGAAATCAAAGGTTCAAACTTCGCCTTCTTTTCGTTGGGAATATCCGAACAAGAAGTGATAAGTGCGATGATCGTAAAGTAAAACAATGTGCGCATGAGTAAATGTAAAATGAATCCGCCAATATTAACGGGAATTAACAACGGATATTCTTCATTGGCAAACGATCACACTAAATTTGGTAATATGAAGAAAGCATTCAAACTTAACCTCCAAGTTTTCATTGGTGTTCTGGCTTGCATCGCAGTTGCACCATTCCTTTTTAACGCATTTGCTTTAGGAACGGGCGACAGTCAAAAGAAGGTGGAGCAACAGGTGTTTCATGATGGCGATTTGATTTTTCAAACTTCGCAAAGCGGACAAAGTCTGGCGGTATCCTATGCTACACATTCGAAATACACGCATTGCGGCTTACTGTTCAACGACAATGGCAAATGGTATGTTTACGAAGCAGTGCAGCCAGTGAAGAAAACGCTTTTCAAAGATTGGATTACCATGGGCGACAGTAATTATTATGTTGTACGTCGTTTAATAAAAGCTGATTCAATCGTGACACCGGATGTTGTGCACAAAATGCGCGCGTCTAGTAACAAGCGAATAGGCAAAGACTATGACTTGTATTTCGGTTGGGACGACAGCTTAATTTATTGCTCGGAGCTGGTTTGGAAAGCGTACAACGAAAGCACCGGATTGGAAGTCGGTCACCCGAAACCAATGAGAGAGTTTGATCTCACCCACCCTCTTGTTCAGAAAACGATGACACAACGATACGGTACAAAAATTCCATACGAGGAACCGATGATTTCTCCGGGAGATATTTTTGATTCTGAGTTGCTGATGACGGTGACGGAAGGGACAAAATAGTTCTTAACATTTTCATAAAAAGAACGAGTCGATTTGCGCCTATTTCACCACGGCGGCACGGAGTCACGGAAACAGATAAGCTTATAGCGACGCGGCGAAGTCAGTATGCATTCCACTGACGCATTATTTTTGTAAGCTGAACATTGAAACCTGATATACCGATGTGCAGGTATGCTTTTGTTTCGTAACTTTGCAGCATAACAACCACTCCTGCGTTGTATGCAGGCATAAACTTTTAGATGATTAACATTACATTACCCGATGGTGCAGTTCGTCAATATGAACCGGGCACTACAGCGCTTCAAGTAGCGTTATCAATCAGTGAAGGACTTGCAAGAAACGTCCTTTCCGCTAAAGTAAACGGAGAAGTTTGGGATGCAAACCGCCCCATTCTCACTGATTCCAGTCTGCAACTTCTCACGTGGAACGATACGGATGGTAAAGAAACCATGTGGCATTCTTCTGCGCATTTGATGGCAGAAGCATTGGAAGCATTGTATCCCGGAGTGAAATTCGGAATCGGTCCTCCAATTGAAAACGGATTTTATTACGATGTTGACCTCAACGGACATACTCTATCTCCTGACGATCTTCCGAAGGTGGAAAAGAAGATGTTGGAGTTGGCTCAACAGAAAAATACGTACACCCGCAAGGAAGTCACCAAGAAAGATGCTGTTGCTTATTTCACCGAGAAAGGCGACGAGTATAAATTGGATTTGCTCCAGGATCTTGATGACGGCACAATCACATTCTACGATCAAGGTAAGTTCACTGACCTTTGTCGCGGGCCGCACATTCCGAATACAGGATTCATCAAAGCTGTTAAGCTCCTGAATATCGCAGGCGCTTACTGGCGTGGAGATGAAACGAAAAAACAATTGACCCGTATTTACGGAATCACTTTCCCTAAGCAGAAAGAGCTTGACGAATATCTCGTTATGCTTGAAGAGGCGAAGAAACGTGACCACCGTAAACTGGGACGTGAACTTGATTTGTTCACGTTCTCCGATAAAGTAGGAATGGGATTGCCATTGTGGCTACCGGCCGGTGCTGCATTGCGAGATCGTCTACAACAGTTTTTACAGAAAGCACAAGTGAAAGCAGGATATCTTCCTGTAATCACTCCGCATATCGGGAACAAACAACTTTACATTACTTCCGGTCACTACGAGAAATACGGGAAGGATTCGTTCCAGCCTATTCGTACACCGCAGGAAGGTGAAGAGTTTTTCCTTAAGCCAATGAATTGCCCGCACCACTGCGAGATTTACAAGAGCCGTCCGCGTTCATATAAAGACCTTCCTATTCGTTTTGCTGAATTCGGAACGGTTTATCGTTATGAACAAAGTGGCGAGTTGCACGGACTTACTCGTGTTCGAGGCTTTACTCAGGATGACGCGCATTTATTCTGCCGTCCGGAACAGGTAAAAGAAGAATTCTGCAAGGTAATTGATCTTGTTTTGTATGTATTCCGCGCGCTTGGATTTGAGAATTACACAGCTCAGATTTCTTTGCGCGATAAAGTTGACCGTAGCAAGTACATCGGAACAGAGGAGAATTGGGAGAAAGCAGAGCAGTCTATCATAGAAGCCGCTGCTGAGAAGGGATTGAATACGGTTGTCGAATACGGTGAAGCTGCCTTCTATGGCCCGAAATTGGACTTCATGGTGAAAGATGCTATCGGTCGCAAGTGGCAATTAGGAACAATTCAGGTCGATTATAACCTTCCTGAGCGATTCGAATTGGAATACACCGGCGCTGATAACCAGAAGCACCGTCCGGTAATGATTCACCGTGCACCATTTGGTTCAATGGAACGTTTTGTTGCTGTATTAATCGAACATTGTGCAGGTAAGTTCCCGCTTTGGTTAACGCCAGAGCAAGTGGCAATTCTTCCGGTGAGCGACCGATTTAATGACTATGCTCATGCCGTGCTGGAAGAGTTGAAAAATTCCGATATTCGTGGATACGTTGATGATCGCAGCGAGAAAGTGGGTAAGAAAATTCGCGACAACGAGTTGAAGAAAGTTCCTTACATGTTGATTGTTGGAGAAGAAGAGAATGCTGCGAAAACTGTTTCAGTGCGTAAGCAAGGAGACGGCGATAAAGGCGCAATGCCCATACAGGCGTTCGCTGATCTGATCAATATGGAAGTAAAAGATCGATTGAATTCAATTGCATAGTGGTTCAGCGTTGAATCGTTAACGCGTTCATCGTTTTGAAGAATTATTGTAATTAAAAGAACAAAAGGTAAATACCGAACATCCGGGAATGTAGAACCAAGTAAAGGTGAACATTTGAACGGTGAACGGCAAGTAAACAGAAGTAGTACTAACTTAAAACCGGAGGTTAACATCGCAGCTCCATTTTTCAATCGTCCGAAACCGGGCGCACCAAAACCAGGAGGCCCTCGTCCACCGTTTCCACGCGGACCACGAGGCCCAAGAATTAAAGAAGATTTGCACCGGATCAATGAAAAGATCCGTGACGTTGCACAAGTTCGTGTTGTAGGCGAAGGCATTGAGCCTGGAGTTTACTCTATCGAAAAAGCGCGCGAAATGGCAGAAGAAGCTGGATTAGATCTAGTGGAAATTGTTGCTGGTGCCGATCCTCCTGTTTGTCGCGTGGTGGAATACAAGAAATTCCTCTACGAGCAAAAGAAGAAGCAAAAGGAAATCAAATCCAAGGCTCAAAAGGTTGTGGTGAAGGAAATCCGTTTCGGTCCACAAACCGATGACCACGATTTCAACTTCAAGAAAAACCACGCAATCCGTTTCCTGGAAGAAGGAGCTAAGGTTAAAGCATATGTAATGTTCCGCGGACGTTCGATCGTGTTCAAGGAGCAAGGTGAAATCCTTCTCCTGCGTTTTGCACAAGAGCTCGAGGAGTTCGGGAAAGTTGAAGGACTTCCTCAACTCGAAGGCAAGCGCATGCAGATGATGATTGCTCCGAAGAAGAAGAAGTAGTACAGACCCCAGATATCAGACCTCAGAAAACAGAAGTCAGAGATAAGATATCGGTCTTGAACGAACAACTTGATAAGCGTGGATGAAAGTCCGCGCTTTTTTGTGTAGTTGGAGACGGGAGCAAGAGGTGGGCCACCCTGCAAGGGTTATAACCCTTTCAGGGTTCAGCCACCCCAAAAAAAACGCCGAAATATCCCAAAATCACACCCAAAACCCTTTGGATTTCCCATTTATACTATTACTTTTGCACCCCCTCCCGAACGTCCGGGCGGATTAATAAATAAGTGCATTATGCCGAAGATGAAAACCAATTCCAGCGCGAAGAAGAGATTCAAGCTTACTGGATCTGGGAAAATCAAGCGGAAACATGCGTTTAAGCGTCACATTTTGACAAAGAAATCGACTCAGCGTAAGCGTGCTCTGACTAAAGCTGCTCTTGTCAGCAAGCCAGACACGAACAACGTGAAAGCGTTACTTTGTATGTAAAATGACGTGAACGCTGGTTCACTCCGAAGGAGTCCTTCGGATTGGTTTACCCGATTGTTAAACCCGGTTCTCAGTATTAAGTCTCTAAAATGAGCGCTGATTACCAAAACGAAAAAAGAAAATGCCTAGAAGTGTAAATGCAGTAGCATCACGCGCAAAGCGTAAAAAAGTGCTCAAGCGTACCCGTGGTTACTGGGGCGCAGCAGGTAACGTTTGGACCGTTGCCAAAAACATCAACGAAAAAGGTCTTCAGTATGCTTACCGAGATCGCAAGCAGAAGAAACGCAACTTCCGCTCATTGTGGATTCAGCGTATCAACGCAGGTGTTCGTGAGCATGGCTTGTCGTACTCACAGTTCATGGATCTCGTTCACAAAAAAGGAATGGAATTGAACCGTAAAACTCTTGCTGATCTCGCAATGAATCACCCTGAAGCTTTCAAAGCTGTTATTGATTCTGTGAAGAAATAGTCGTCAGACCTCATAAGTCAGACTTCAGAAAAAGCCGTTCCGCAGAGAGCGGCTTTTTTGTTTTCGTTATTTCTGTCGACAAAGATTCAACCAAAACAAAGCCCTCTGCGATTGAGTAACTTCGTAATCATTTTTATCTAAACCAGAATGAAACGCCTCTACTCTATTCTGCCCATTCTGCTATTCGCAATTGCTGCAATGCCTTCTTGTTCTTCAGCAGATCCCTCATCTTCAAAAAACGACACTGCGAATTCATCAAGTGAAGATATTGAACAACCTCCGACACTTTCGGCAAACATTACAACTGATCCAAGCTTCGTAGTTGCACAAGAAATCACATCTCAATACGCACCCAACTGCATCATGCGCGATGTGATCGTCGATCAAAACAACAACGTGTGGATGGCTTCCTGGCAAGGAGTAATCTTATACGATGGAGCAACATTCACCAACTGCACGTTGAAGCATGGTTTATCGCACAACAGGGTCTTCAGTTTGCTCGAAGACAGCAAGGGAATCCTGTGGTTCGGTTCATTAGGTGCAGGCGTGTATAAGTACGATGGAGCTACATTTAAAAATATCAACGAAAGTAACGGACTTATTGATAATCGCGTATTCTCCATTTTCGAAGATGACAAGGGCAATATGTGGTTTGGAACTGACAGCGGAGTGTGTTGCTACGACGAAAAAAAATTTCTGAATATAGGTGTGAATGACTCGCTGAAAGGTGAAGTCAATACAATTGCACAAGACAAAAACGGTATAATTTGGATTGGAACCAATGACGGACTTTTCACATATTCAAACAACAAAGTTTCGTCAGTTCTTACCGAATTCAATACATATTATTCGAATGTTCGTTGTATTGAGCGCGATAATAAAGGTGTAATGTGGATTGGTGCAGCTCGCGGACTTTACAAATGCAATCCGGAAAAAGGAGCTTCGCCAAAACTTGTTTCTGTGAATTCAAACTTCACCGGTTATGTGCGCGAAGATCATGAAGGAAATATTCTCCTCACTGAAGACGGTCTCTATCGTTTTAACGGCACAAAACGCGATACGATTGTTGCGCAAGTAAGCAATCTCGGAATCTTCGGAGCAACTGAAGATAGGAATGGGAATGTTTGGTACGGAGCAATGGATGGATTGCACAAATGGGATGGGAAAACCATCACCAGTTATAGTTCGCGTTGATTGCCGGATTGATTCAAAGAGAAGGTTGCTGTTGTTGTCCTACGGACTTGCAGCCGCAGATGCGCAGATTTCGCAGATTAAAAAATCAATTTGAGAATTGTAGATAGTGATCTCAAGTAACAATTTGAAAAATCTGCGCAATCTGCGAATCTGCGGCTAGTTCTCACCAGAGGTGACAGAACATTAACTGAACTATTTTGAGTCGCTTGCCAAAGCGGATTATTGTTGTTGTCCTGCGGCTTAACCACCAAAGGCGAAACAACAATATTTAGATAATGATGTCCCATCTCTTGGTATCTTTAAACTCGTGAATCTTCCTCATGACCATATTCAAACGCTCAAAGCAAATCTCGTTGACGAGTATGAAGAGTTTGTGCGTGCATATGACACCACCGGCCCTACTTCCATTCGCATTAATCCGGAGAAATGGAAAGGTGAATTACCGAATGACCGTATACTGTGGAGTGAAAACGGATACTACCTGCAAGAACGTCCTTCATTTACCCACGATCCGTTGTTTCATGCTGGATGCTACTATGTGCAGGAAGCCAGTTCGCAGTTTTTGTCGCATGTAGCGAAAACTATCTTACCCAAAGATGTTCCTTTAAAAGTTCTCGATCTCTGTGCTGCACCTGGAGGAAAATCAACATTGCTTGCAAGTGAACTAAATGATGATTCACTTTTGGTGAGTAATGAAGTTATCCGAATGCGATCTCACATCTTGGCTGAAAACATTGCGAAGTGGGGAAAATCTAATGTTGTGGTCACCAATAATGACCCGGAAAACTTCAGCAAGCTGAAAGGCTTCTTCGATATCATTGTTATTGATGCTCCTTGTTCAGGAGAAGGATTATTTCGTCGTGATCCTGAATTAACGAAAGAATGGTCTCCCGAAAATGTCAATTTATGTTCGGCTCGCCAGCGAAGAATTGTGCTAGACATTTGGTCTTCCCTCAAAGAAGGCGGAACGATTGTATACAGCACGTGCACGTTCAATAAGCAAGAGAATGAAGAAAATCTTTCTTGGTTGCGTACACAGGTAGAATTTGAATCGGTGAAGTTGGATATACCTGCTGAATGGAATATTATCCAATCAGTCACCAAAATCAAGAACGGTGAACTTTTCGCCTACCGCTTTTACCCGCACCGCGTCAAAGGCGAAGGTTTCTTCATTTCTGTATTGCGAAAAACAGAGCCGCAGGAAACAAGTTCTTCGAGAGATAAAGTGCTGTTTACTTTTGCATCTACAAAAGAAAAAAATGAAGTTGCCCCGTGGTTCTCGATACGCTCCGCTCCCGAAGTTATGGAACGAAATAACGGTGCCAGCGGGATGTCAGGTCGAGTGATCGACGAAAGAGACCATATCGAGACGACAATGAGGGAAAAACAAATTCCGCCCGAACAATATTTTGATTTCATTCGTCGCGGCGATCACATTCTTGCATTACCGAAAATTCACACCGAGTCCATTCACAAGCTAACACGCGCCCTCAATTGTGTGCAGTATGGAATTCCGGTTGCAGATACCGGCAAAGGCATGAAGCCATTACATGAGTTAGCGATTTCTAACCACCTCAACAAGGCTGCGTTTCATCAAACAGAACTTTCCAAAGAAGAAGCGTTGAAATTTTTGGCGAAGGAAGATGTGAAAGTTGCTTCCACGCACAAGGGAATTTCATTAATGACTTATCAAGGCGTTCCAATTGGATGGATGAATTTGTTAGGGAACAGGGCAAATAATTTGTATCCGAAGGAGTGGCGGATACGGAGACTGTAAGGGTTGGCTCTCTTGGAGAGTACCCACTCTCTCACCCAAAAAACTGCCCGATCTTCCCTAGGGGCTTCCGAATCAATGTCAACATTCCAGGACGTAATCCGTTCACTATCCAAGCGCGTTTATCTTCTCTATTTGCTTTGATGCGATTCTTCAACGACACATTACTCACTCCGCCCACACGCATCTTTACCATCACTTGCGGTAAATAGGCAACAGGTACTTTGTGAAGATGAATCATGCGCAACATCAACTCGTAATCTGCAGCTGTACGAAATGTAGTATTGAAAACACCATGGCGCGTGTAGCACGACTTCTTCATGAAAAATGCAGGATGCGGTGGCATCCATCCTTTAAGAAATTGCCCGGGATGATAAATTCCCGATTTCCAATTGCGGATGATGCGTGTTGCGTCCACCCGATCTACATATTGCAAATCTCCATAAACAGCATCGCATTTGTGATGATCAAACCAATTCATCACAGATGAAATGACTTTGCCGTGAGCGAAAATATCGTCGGCATGAAGAAATGCAATCACCTCGCCGGTTGCTAGAGCAATTCCGTTGTTGAGCGCGTAATAAATGCCATCATCTTTCTCCGAAACTATTTTAGAGATTCTCGCCTTGTATTCATTGACGATGGAAAGTGTATTGTCTGTTGAACCTCCATCAATAATGAAATATTCGATATCGTCATAATCCTGCGCTAACACTGAATCAATCGTATCACGTATGGTGGATGCGGAGTTGAAACACGCGGTGATGATGGAGATCTTCATTGGGCTAATTTAGTGATATTGGCCGCAGAGAAGCAAAGTCGCAGAGTAAAACGCAAAGTCTCTGCGACCACCTTTGCGTTCATTGCGCCTTTGCGGCTATTACAAATCGATCCTTCCCCTGCATATCCTTCCCTAACCTCACATCACCAAACCCCGCCTCCTGAAAAACAATGCACGTTTCAAATCCCAACGCTTCGTTGATTTCTACAAACACCTTACCGTTGGACTTGAGGTTGATTTTCGCGAATTCTGCAATGGCTTTATAAAAAACCAATGCGTCATCATCAGGAACAAAAAGTGCGGTTGATGGTTCATGCTCTTTAACACGGTCTGCCATCAACGACGCTTCACTCTTCTTGACGTATGGAGGATTACTTACAATGATTGAACAGAGAGGCAGCTTTTCCCAAGATGTACGATCAAGGAAATCGCACTGAATGAACTTTACATCTGCATTCAATTTCTCCGCATTGGTCTTCGCCACTTTCAAAGCTCCTTCAGAAATATCAATTCCATATACATGTGTACGTGGCTTCTTCTTCTTGATCATGATTGGAATACATCCACTTCCGGTTCCAATATCCAAAACCGATAATGTTTCGTCATGCAACATGAGTTCATCAATCACCATCTGAGTCAACTCCTCCGTTTCGGGGCGCGGAATGAGAACATCCTCATTCACTTCAAAAGTTTCACTCATGAACCATCCCTTGCCCAGGATATACTGAATCGGACGACCTCGCTTGAGATCCTTCGCTGCAAAATGAAATTTGAGAAGATCAGATTCACTGACTTTTTTATCGGGAGATAACAATAAATCCACCTTTCGCAATCCGATGAATTCTTCAAAGCAATATGCCGCGAGAATATCTATTTCCTCAGGTTGATATTTCAGTGCGAGCTCTCCACGGAAATAATTCAAAATGTCGCCAACTTTATTTGTGGGAATCCGCATCGCTCTTTGTTTTCACTGGCAAAATTTCCGGATTCGGATATTCATAACTAGGAAGAACTCGCAAATTCGCCTTATCTCCTTCTGCAATCATGATAGCCCATGCTGAGGCGCGTTCATTCGGAATTATTCCATCAAGAATAGCTTCTCTTATAGCTGTCTTGATAATTCCAACTTGCAAAGAAGGTTCAATTCCAAATGCAGTCATAATATCTTCTCCCGTTACTGGTGGTTGCCAATTTCGCAAATGATCTTTCTCCTCAATCTGCTTCAATTTCTCGCGCACCAATTGGAAGTTCTTCAGATAGCGTTGAACGCGCTCCTCTTGCTTGGAAGTAATATCGCATTCACATAATGTCATCAGATCTTCAATATCATCTCCGGCCTCGAACAGCAATCTTCTAATTGCAGAATCTGTAATTTCTGTTTTTGCCAATACAATCGGACGCAAATGAAGTAACACTAACTTCTGCACATACTTCATGTGCTCATTCAATGGCAATTTCAATGCCGTAAAAATCTTTGGAACCATGCGTGCTCCGCGATCTTCATGCCCATGAAACGTCCATCCATGACCTTCTTCGTATCGCTTTGTAGCCGGTTTGGCAATATCATGCAGAATTGCAGCCCAACGCAACCATAGATTATTCGACTTGATGGCGGTATTGTCAAGTACTTGAAGCGTATGATAAAAATTGTCCTTGTGCCCGTGTCCCTTCACAACGTCCACACCATAAAGAGCGCTCATCTCTGGGAAAATCAACTTCAATAATCCGGTATTGAAAAGCAACTTAAATCCAACCGATGGAACTTTCGACAGCACAATCTTATTTAGCTCGTCAATGATCCGTTCTTTGGAAATAATCTTGATTCTATCTGCATTCCTAGAAATAGAATCAAGTGAGTCCTTTTCGATTACATAATTCAATTGAGAAGCAAAACGAATGGCACGCATCATGCGCAAAGGATCATCGCTATATGTTACATCTGGATTCAATGGCGTGCGAATAATCTGCGCTTCCAGATCACGCATTCCATCAAATGGATCTAATAATTCACCAAATGAACCCGCATTCAAACTTATGGCCATCGCATTGATCGTGAAATCGCGGCGATCTTGATCATCTTTTAATGTTCCGTCTTCCACAATAGGTTTACGGGAATCACGACTATACGACTCTCTTCTAGCGCCAACGAACTCAACCTCCCAATCTTCCATCTTCACCTGTGCTGTGCCGAAATTCTTGAACACATTTACATGTGTACGCAAGCGTTTTCCTACAGCCTCTGCGAGTCGTATCCCAACAGACTTCATCTCTGCAGAACCGTCTACCGCAACAATGTCTATATCCTTACACGCACGACCCAGAATATTATCGCGCACGAATCCGCCGATCACATAGGCATCAACATGCAAGAGAGCCGCTTCCTCAGAAACAATCTTAAATACACGATGTGATAAATATTTCTCGTAGTTCATGCTAGTTCAATCGTGCAGCTACTTTTTTAACATCAATACTCATAGCGCACTTGTAATGCACTTCTGGACATTCTGTATATCCATGTAATCCGCAAGGACGACATTCGAGCTGTTCATCCGTTTCAACGATTACGGAATTATCAGACAGCGGACCGAAACCGAATTTAGGGACTGTTGAGCAGAAAATTGCAGTAACAGGAGCGTTGGCAGCTGAAGCAAAATGCAACGGTGCCGAGTCATTCACAAAATTCATTTTAGCATCACGCATTAATGAAACGGATTGCAAAAAGGAAAGTTGTCCACATAAATTCGCTGCATTCTCACGGGCAGATCGTTGAAGAATATCATCGCAAGTTGCACGATCAGAAGGAGCTCCTAATAAATAAACACGTACAGAAGCTGGAATTAATTTCAATAGCTCTACCCATTTTTCAAGGGGCCACTGCTTCGTAAACCAAACAGAAGTCGGTGCAATGCAAACATATTCTCCTGAGGTCTTATGAAATGAAACAAGTTTTTCGTCTGTTTCCGAAGGATATAATTTCGGCAATTCCGCTTTTGAATCTGTAAGATATTCGATCAATTCCAAATTGCGACGGACCTCATGCTTACCGTTTCCTATTTCGTGCGTGATCTTCTTCGTATACGACCAAGCAAACGGATTTTTGTCAAATCCAATCTTCTCCTTCGCCCCTGAAAACGCAATAAGAAATCCTGAAGATCCAAATCGGTGCATATTCACGATGAGGTCATACTTATTGGATCTAATACGGCGCAAGAGCGACCATAGTTGTCCAAGCTTCCCTTCTTTTTTGTTGAAAACCAAAACTTGGCGAATGAATGGATGACCGCTCAACAATGATTCATTGCCCTTCTTGAGAAGAAAATCAATGTTTGCTTCCGGATAAAATCGATGTAATTTCTCTATTAGAGGTGTTGCAAGGACAACGTCTCCAGTAAATGCAGTTTGTATGAGTAATATCGATTTCAAAGTGGTGCAAAGATAAGTAAATGCAGCCTAAGCACCCGATTCTGCCTGTTAGCGCGAAGGAAGAGTCAAAACACCTAATTTACTTCCAAGTGTATTCCGTTCGGATCACTTCTATAGGCGGAAACTTCTCCTTCTTCTTTTTTTCTTCGAAGAGAATTGTCGTAACGGTTCGAAGTGTGATCAACTTTGACTTTTCATCATACAAACGAACATCACGTTGATACGTGCGGTAATATGTACTCTTTTTTGCAACAACCTGCTCTTCGTAGACAACGCTATCGGGCTCCATTTCTGATCCGTAATAATACTTCACGCGAATTGCATCTGGAGCAGTGATTGACCCGAAGTATTCACCTGAAATCCGTCCTCGATCATCATATTCGTAACGAATAGAATACTGCAAATAGTTGCGATAGAGATAATTCTCATCCGCATCGTTGTAATCTGTGTAGGAAATGACTTTACCGGATACTGCATAAATCGTTCTCTCTTCAAGCAACTGCCAGTTTTGCATTCCACTAACCTTCAATTTATGCGCAACCTTGAGAATCGATCGTGCTTCATTCTGATATTCATAAATCAAAGTGTCTATACATAGTACTATTCCACCATCTGTAGCGAAGGCCCTTCTCGTCATTTGCCCCATAGAATTATAGTCAAATAAAAAAACACCTATCAACGGTCCGTAATTTTGTCCAGTCGCAACAATAAGTTTCCCTTGTGAATTGTACATGCAGTTTCCCAGAAGCACAACATTTGAATCAGACGTTACACTATGATATCGCCAGCTACCTACCCATCCAGATCTGTTGTAAGTGAATGAAAGCGTGTCAAATGTATTTCCAAATGAAGCAGAATGATACACATCAGCCGCTTTGTTCCCAATCAGGAATTGCACACGCGTCTTCTCGGCCACCGAAGTATCCGTTGTGGTGAGTAAAGTGAATTTGGTTAGGCGTCCTTCATAGTCAAAACCATAACGCCAAGTTCCAATATCTGACCACGATTGACCATCTTCAGAACGATGTTCGCTTGTGACGTGCTTTTCCATTCTCTTCGCGTTTACTTCTCCATTGAAAATTGCAAGCGAAGCACTGTCAGGAAGAAAATCGTCCATTGGATAAAGTGCATTCGGCAACAATTGATCAAACGTAGAGGCATTGCGAAAAAAAACAGAAGTATCTGCACTCTGCGCTATGACCAAAACACTAGTAAGTATGGCAATCGCCGATAGCCTAAACTGCAACATCATATTCTCTGAGTGCGTTGTTCAATGACGTTTTCAAATCAGTACTCGCTTTGCGTTGACCAATAATTAGTGCACACGGAACATTGTATTCCCCAGCGGCAAATTTCTTTGCATAACTTCCAGGAATCACGACAGAGCGTGAAGGAACAAACCCTTTGTATTCAATAGGCTTTTCACCTGTAACATCAATAATTTTTGTCGATCCAGTGAGAACCACATTTGCACCTAACACAGCTTCTTTTCCAACACGACAACCTTCCACCACAATACATCTTGAACCAATGAAGGCGCCATCTTCAATAATAACAGGTGCGGCTTGAACAGGCTCGAGCACTCCTCCAATTCCAACGCCGCCGCTCAAGTGAACATCCTTTCCGATTTGTGCACATGAACCTACAGTAGCCCAAGTATCCACCATTGTGCCTGAATCAACATATGCACCGATATTCACATAACTTGGCATCATAATAACACCTTTAGCAAGAAATGCACCATAACGGGCCACTGCATGCGGAACAACACGAACTCCTAATTCCGCATAATTGTGTTTCAATGCCATCTTATCATAAAATTCCATAGGACCAACATGAATGGTCTCCATCTGGCGTATAGGGAAATATAGAATTACGGCTTTCTTCACCCAATCATTTACCTTCCAGTTTTCTCCATCAGGTTCTGCAACGCGCAAGCGTCCTTTATCTAGTTCTTCTATTACAGTTTCAATTGCTTTTCGAGTATCAGCATTCGTCAGTTGTGTGCGATCGTTCCAAGCGGCTTCAACAATGTTTTGCATAATGTTCCTAATTGAAGTACGAAAATAAGGGGCTTTTGCCCTCGCACGAAGACAATATCCAAATAGTTTGAAAGTTCAAAAATTGCAAGGTTCGTACTCACTCCTGGGACTTTCAAACTCTTTAACCCTTTAACTTTCAAACTTTCAAACTTTTCCTCCTTCCAACTTTTTTACTTTCCCTATCCCTTACTTTCCTCCTTATCTTCGTGCAGCCTATGCCAAGAATCCTCGCCATCGATTACGGAACCAAGCGCTGCGGAATTGCGGTGACCGATACATTGCAAATTATTGCCACCGGACTTACCACAGTTCATAGCAAAGACATTATCGATTTCCTGAAAAAGTACATGGAGAAAGAAGCCGTTGAAACAATCGTGGTTGGCGAACCTAAAAACTTGCGCGGAGAGCGTACCGATGCAAGTGAACATGCCGATGGATTTGTAACACTTCTCAAGAAGCACTTTCCGGGAATGAAAATCGCCAGAATCGACGAACGTTTTACTTCCAAAATGGCGTCTCGTGCGATTATAGATTCGGGAATTAAGAAAAAGGAGAGACAAAACAAAGAGTTAGTAGATGAAGTTTCCGCAACGATAATACTCCAGTCCTATTTGGGAATGCAATAAGCGGCAAATACTTAGCCTACAATACGTAGAACTTCGTCGCACATTTCCTTTGTTTGGCTGTGTCTGAGCCAACGAAGAACTTGTTGAAGTGCGGTCATTTTCCCTTAAATTCGCGCCATGATTCTTCCTATTGTAGCTTTTGGCGACCCGGTACTGAAGAAAGTAGCCGAGAATATTGATGCAAATTACCCGGGACTGGAAAAACTCATTGCAGACATGTTTGACACCATGTATAATGCAAAAGGAGTTGGATTAGCAGCACCGCAGATCGGTAAATCGATCCGACTTTTCATTGTTGATGCTACGCCTTTCAGTGTTGATCCGGAGAACGATGAAGAAGCTGCTTTGGAAGGTTTCAAACGCACATTCATTAATGCTAAAATTACAAAGGAAAGCGGTAAAGAATGGGCATTCAACGAAGGTTGCTTGAGCATTCCGAAGATCCGTGAAGATGTAATGCGTAAATCAGATTTGAAGATTACTTATCTCGATGAAAACTTCAAAGAACAAACGGAAGAATTCAGCGGATTGGCTGCTCGAATCATTCAGCACGAATATGATCACATCGAAGGAAAACTGTTTACAGACCGAATCAGTCCGCTGAGAAAACGCTTATTGCAGAGGAAGCTCAGCGATATTTCAAAAGGAAGGATTGACGTCGATTACAAAATGAAATTTCCACTTAAATAAATTACGAAATTATGAAGAATTTCCTGGCACTTTCAGGTGTTGTTATTACTTTATTATTAGCATCGTGCGGCAATGGATCAACTGATGCTCCTGCGAGCGACAGCGCAACGATGGCATTGCACGCTCGGTCCATGTATCTAGCTGAAATTGACACTGCAGAACAAGCGATGCGCGGAAGTAAAACTTTCGACTCGAAACTTGCAATTGAAGCGCTTCGTGCTTACAATGATTTCTGCGTTAAATACCCGAAGGATTCATTGACACCAGAATATCTATTCCGTGCTTCTGATATTGCACAAGGAACAGGAAACTATCAACAAGCAGCTATTTATTTGGAAACAATTTTAGCTAATCACACTGAGTATCCAAAATATAGCGATGCATGTTTTGCCGCAGCTTTTGTATACGATGAATACCTCGAAAAAGTGAATGACGGCGGTGAGCGTGCAAAGGAACTCTATGATTTCATCATCACCAAATATCCAAGTTCTCCTTATGCAGAGCAGTCAAAAGTGCTGAAACAATATGTTGGAAAAGACAACAACGAATTATATGAAGACATTCGTAAAAAAGCTGACTCTGTAGAAAAAAACAACTAGTAGAACTACTTCATAAATGGCGTCGGAGAGTGACTTGGAACCAAGCATTTTTCGGCGCTTTTTTATTCGTCATTCACGTTCTTCTCCAAGAAGGCCTTCAGTTCTTCTGTACTGAGATTCGCTTGCATTTCACCTTCTTTGGCAACAGCAATTTCACCTGTTTGCTCTGATACGGTAATGGCAATACAATCTGCATTTTCCGTAACACCTACAGCTGCACGGTGACGCATACCTAAGTGCGCAGGAAAATCGGTATTCTCCGTAACTGGTAACACACAACGAGCCGCTCGAATGGTATTGTTGCGAATGATAACGGCACCATCATGCAAAGGACTATTCTTGTAAAAAATACTTTCCAGCATTCGAACAGAAACCTTTGCGTCAATAGGATCACCAGTGTTGGAATAGAATTTCAAATCATTAGCCCGAGTAATAACGATGATTGCTCCGGTTCTGCTGTCTGCCATATTCTTGCACGCACGCACCACTGCGGGAATGTCCAAAGGCGTAAACTTACTTTCATTGCCCCAGCTAAATAACGCTTTCGTAAATCGTTGTCCACCGATCACTTTGTAACTCCCTACGAACAAGAAAAATCGGCGCAACTCTTGCTGAAATACAATGAGCAGGGCAATGACTCCAACGTCAATGAACTTCTCGAGAATCCCTGAAAACAAATCGAAGTGCATCAAACGCACGAAGCGATAGAATAGGTACACGATGGCAACACCAATGAAAATATTCAGTGCTGCAGTGCCTTTAACCAAACGATACAGTTGGTAAATCAGAATCGCAACGAGTATAATATCAATTGCGTCCTGCCAACCGAACGTTAAGAAAAATAACATAAGTGGTGTTGAAGGCATGGTCAAAAATACTCTTTGAAGTGCTTATTTGCTAATCAGTGTACTATATGAATCTCCTTCATTTTGACAATACATCTTACCCACTGGCGTTGCATTTGCAAATCAACACATTAGCACATTAGCATGCTAGCAAATTAACACATTGAAAAAATCCTCACACATTCTACGGCTTCTTTCACATCATGCACGCGAAGGATATTTGCTCCCTTCTGCAATGCCACCATGTGTAACGCGGTAGTTCCGTTCAATGCTTCTTCCTTGCTTACTCCAAACAATCGTGTAATCATAGATTTTCGTGAAACGCCTACCAATACTGGCTTATGAAAAGAATGAAATGTTTCCAATTCACGCATAAGCTGAAAGTTGTGATGTACTTCCTTACCGAATCCGAATCCTGGATCAATCACCACATTGGTTATTCCTGCTCTACTCAGCTTGCTCAATGAATTTGTGAAGTATTCGCGCACTTCCTTCACTACATCGTTGTAATGAATATCCTTCTGCATCGTTTCGGGTGTTCCCTTCATATGCATAGACACATACGCTGCATTCAATTGACCCATAAAAGAAAACATTCTATCATCCATTTGGCCTCCTGAAATATCATTTATCATATTGATCCCACTTTCTACCGCTCTTCGTGCAATTTCCGATCTCCAAGTATCTACTGAAAGTACTACAGAAGGGAAAATTCCTCTAATCTCTTCTAGGACTGGACGAAGTCGCGCCCATTCTTCTTCCATTGTTGGCTGTACAGCGCCCGGACGACTAGAAGCAGCGCCTAAATCAATGATTGTGGCTCCTTGTTCGACCATTTGTTCCGTACGAATAATGGCCGATTCTACATCCATGAATTTCCCACCATCGAAAAACGAATCGGGGGTCACATTGAGGATTCCCATAACGGCTGGAACCGAAAGGTCGAGTTCTAAATACCCGCATTCCAGAGTAAAGTCCTTATCTTGCACCACTATATAATTTCCGATTTACGATTTAAGAATTACGTTTTATCGCATTCAACATTTTCTTTAGCACTGCAATGTCCAACACGTCTTCTGAATATGCTGCAAGTATAACTATCTGCAGGGATATCTTTGCCAAAAAGCTCCGCGACTACGGCACATCATGGCGCATGTTCCGTATTTCGTCAATCACTGATCAGGTTTTTATCAAGGCCAATAGAATTCGTACACTGGAACAAAAAGGCGTGAGTATGGTTGGAGATGATATTCGAGGTGAATATCTCGGGATTGTGAACTACTCCATTATCGCTTTGATTCAGCTTGAATTGAAAGACGATGCACGAACGGAACTTCCGGTTGAAGAAACACAAAAATTATACGACAAGTACGCCACTGAAGCAAAGAATCTT
>Ga0114981_10000483_pt1 | contig 25897 bp, 19 predicted proteins | sample S_140806_MF_Meta_FD_87028 | JGI IMG/M metagenome (GOLD analysis project Ga0114981, IMG submission 87028) | Freshwater microbial communities from Lake Simoncouche, Canada to study carbon cycling - S_140806_MF_MetaG | ecosystem: Environmental > Aquatic > Freshwater > Lake | place: Lake...
AGGATTAATCCGTTTTTAGAAGTAATCTTAAAATGCAATTCCGGATATGTGTAGCAGCTGTCTGCTGCCTGAACTGTTTTTACAAAAAAGATCAAGGCAAGAAATGCAAAACTGCGCTTCATCGCTCTCATTCGATCACCCTCCCGATCAATGTGGCTAAGGTGCAACTCTCTGCAAGTACATTTACATAGTCTCCTTTCTTGTAATTCCCCTTCGGAAAGACAACAACATTATTCTGAGAATTTCGCCCCATCCACATATCCGGAGATTTTTTTGACTCATGTTCGATCAATACGCGATGTACTTTTCCTACAGCCGCGTTTGTTTTAGCTGCAGAAAGTTTTTGTTGCAGTTTTATAATTTCTGCAAGTCGCGACTGCTTCACTTCTTCCGGTACATCATCGGTTAAGGTACGTTCTGCTAATGTTTTCGGACGTTCTGAATAGGCAAACATATAGGAGAAATCATAATCCGCCCATTCCATCAAAGACATGGTTTCTTTATGATCTTCTTCAGTTTCCGTACAGAAACCAGTCATGATGTCGGAGGATATTCCACAACCGGGAAGTATTCGCTTAATGGCATTGATACGGTCAATATAATCTTCACGCGTGTATCCACGATTCATGACTTCCAATAAACGCGTACTTCCGCTTTGTACGGGTAGATGCACATACTTGCAGATGTTGTCATATTTCGCCATCACATGCAATACATCATCGGTCATATCTTTTGGATTCGATGTGCTATATCGTACGCGTAAATCTGGATGAACCTGAGCAACCATTTCCAGAAGTTGAGCAAATGTTGTAGCTGAACTACGCTGCTCCTCAGTAAGAATTTCCTTCTTTAATCCGCCGCCCGCATAAATATATGAGTCTACATTCTGTCCTAGAAGTGTTACTTCACGGTATCCATTCGCGAAAAGTTCTTGCGCTTCTCTTACTATACTATGTGGATCGCGTGATCGCTCTCGCCCACGCGTAAATGGCACAACACAAAACGAACACATATTGTCGCACCCGCGCATTATACTGATGAAGCTGCTTACTCCATTTGCGTCAAGTCGCACTGGCGTAATATCTGCATACGTCTCTTCCTTGGAAAGAATAACATTCACTGCTTTCTGACCGCCTTCTACTTTCGCAATCAGGTTTGGTAAATCTCTATATGCGTCGGGGCCAACTACGATATCTACGATCTTTTCTTGATCGAGAAATTGCTCTTTCAAACGTTCTGCCATGCAGCCCAAAACTCCAACTATCATGTCGGGATTTTTGCGCTTCACTTGCTTGAATTCATTTAAACGATTCCGTACGCGCTGTTCTGCATTCTCGCGAATAGCACATGTATTCACAAAAATTACATCCGCTTCGTGGAAGTCTTTGGTAGTGGTAAATCCGTCATTCTTTAGAATAGACGCTACTATTTCGCTATCCGCAAAGTTCATTTGACAGCCATAACTCTCCAGATAAAGCTTGCGTTTGCCAGCTCCACCATCGTTCGTCATCAGCGCTTCGCCTTGCCGACCTTCGTCGATCACTTTTTCATCCATGAACCAGTTTTTTCTGAATTGTTCTCAAAAAGGAGAGCAAAGTTACTAAAATTCTATGCTTACTGACAAATTGACAGATTTGTTAGCCATAATTGGGGTAAAATCATACCTATATACGTATAGGTATCGGCCTACTTCGGGTTCCCAGATTTGGAAAATTGTGGTTTAGTTGTTTTTCTTTGCAGCCTCCGGTGGCTCAAAACCGGCAAATTCTAAGGGTTTTATCTAAAGTAAAGCGTTGATGGCAAAGAATTTAGTGATTGTGGAGTCGCCTGCTAAGGCGAAAACCATCGAAGAATTCCTCGGGAAGGACTATACTGTGAAGTCAAGTTTCGGGCACGTGCGAGACTTAGTGAAGAAGGGTATGGCGGTTGATACAGACAAGGGTTTTGCTCCATTGTACGAAGTCTCTCCAGATAAGGAAAGGGTTATCGCTGAACTTAAAAAACTTTCTAAAGGCGCAGATATTGTGTGGTTGGCGACGGATGAGGACCGTGAAGGAGAAGCTATTTCTTGGCACTTGTCGGAAGCGCTTAATCTCGATGATAAAAAGACACGACGGATTGTGTTTCATGAGATCACTAAGTCTGCAATCCTAAAAGCCATTGACAATCCACGTAAGATTGATAAGCACTTGGTTGATGCACAACAGGCTCGCCGAATTCTCGATCGCTTGGTTGGATTTGAATTGTCACCTATCCTCTGGAAGAAAATAAAACCATCACTTTCAGCAGGACGTGTACAAAGTGTTACCGTGCGATTGATCGTGGAACGTGAGCGCGAGATTTCTGCCTTTAAATCGGTCGCTTCGTACAAAGTTGCCGCTGTTTTTAGTTCAGGGAATCAGAAATTCAAAGCAGAATTACGTTCAAATTTCAAAACGGTTGAAGAAGCACGTACTTTCCTGCAGGCTTGTGCGAAATCTATTTTCACAGTTTCTTCTCTGGAAACAAAACCGGGTCGGAAATCTCCTTCTGCTCCTTTTACAACTTCTACCTTACAGCAAGAAGCATCACGAAAATTGGGATTCTCTCCGAAGCGTACAATGGTAGTCGCACAACGTTTGTATGAGAGTGGAAAAATCACCTACATGCGTACGGATTCAGTAAACCTTTCCGAAATGGCGCTGGCGAAAGCGAAGGAAGTGGTAACAAAAAACTACGGAGCGAAATACGTCAATATTCGTCATTATAAAACCAAGAGCAAAGGTGCGCAAGAGGCTCACGAAGCAATTCGTCCAACCTACCTTGAGCGTAGCATGATAGAAGGTGAACGTGATGAGCAAAGATTATACGACCTTATTTGGAAGCGTACTATCGCTTCTCAAATGGCAGAGGCTGAACTTGAAAAAACCACTGCAGTTATCTCCGTTTCGAAGGCATCTGAAACTTTTGTAGCGCAGGGAGAAGTAATCAAATTCGATGGTTTCCTAGCAGTTTATATGGAGTCTTCTGATGATGATGATGTGGAAGAGGGTGGGGAAGGCTCTGATGCGATGTTGCCTGCTTTGAAGTCGGGACAAAATTTAGATCCGCATTCAATTACTGCAACGCAACGTTTTACGCATCACCCTGCACGCTATACTGAAGCTGCATTGGTTAAAAAGTTAGAGGAACTTGGTATTGGACGTCCTTCTACTTATGCACCAACAATTTCTACTGTTCAGGATCGCGGATATGTAGTGAAGGAAGAGCGTGAAGGAAAGCAGAGAATTTATGATGTGCTAACACTTTCCAACGGAAAACTGAGCGAAGAAAAGCGCACTGAAAATACTGGCGCAGAAAAAAATAAATTGTTCCCAACTGATATTGGAACTGTGGTAACAGATTTCCTCAGTCAGTATTTCCCGAAAATCATGGACTACAGTTTTACTGCAACTGTAGAAGAAGAATTCGATGAGATCGCAGAAGGAAAAATCGACTGGCGTAAAATGTTGGAACAGTTTTACAGACCGTTTCACAAGGATGTGGAGAAGACAGAAGAGACTTCTGAGCGCGCAAGTGGAGAGCGGATGCTCGGAAAAGATCCCTTGACGAAGAAGAATGTGTATGTGCGTATCGGAAGGTTCGGTCCATTGGTACAAATTGGAGAGAGCGATGATCCCGAGAAGAAATTCGCCAGCTTGCGTAAAGATATGCGGCTTGAAAGCATAACGTTCGATGATGCAATGGAACTCTTTAAACTTCCAAAAACTGTAGGTAGTTATAATGGTAAGGAGCTGGTGATCGGCATTGGACGTTTTGGCCCATACGTAAAGTGGGGCGAACAATATGTTTCTATTCCACGTGGAGAAGATCCAATGAAAGTGGAGGAGGCGAGAGCCATTGAATTGGTGAAGGAGAAAGAATCGGCTGATGCACCGATTGCCCAATACAAAGGTGTTGCCGTTACAAAAGGAAAGGGACGCTTTGGGCCATTCATAAAGTACGGAGATATTTTCATTAATGTTCCGCGGGCATATGACTTCGACAATCTTTCTCAGAACGATATTGCTGAACTTGTTGACAAGAAATTGGAAAAAGAAGCCAATCGCTATATAAAGCAATGGCCTGAGGAGAAAATTTCATTGGAGAACGGTCGTTGGGGTCCTTTCATCCGCTTCGGAAAAGCAATGCTCAAAATAAGCCGTGCTGCCAATCAAGAGAAATTAGGCCCTGAGCAAGTGGCTGAACTTTCACTAGAACAGGTGAAAGCAATGATTGAAGAGCAAGTGCCAGGTGCTTTCGACAAAAAAGGAGCTAAAGGCGCTGCGAAGAAATCAAACGGACCAGCTAAAAAGGCTAAGGCACCTTCGAAGAAAGCGGCTGCTAAAAAAGTGACTCCTGCAAAGAAAACAGCGAAAAAAGTGGCTAAGAAAAAGAAGTAGTAAGTGAGCACTAGAGTTTATTGTTTGGAAGTCTGCATCATGCAGACTTTCGGGTTTATATCAGTTGGCATTTCGTTCGGCTATTGAATAGTATACTACTGAACACTGCACTATTGACAACTTTTATTCAGTGTCGAATACGTTCACGAACTTCTTATCCATATTTGTGAAAATCGTTCACAGATGGCCACTATTAATCTCGATTTCTCCGACTTTTTTAAACCGCTTGATACCAACAAAATTGCGAACGGAAAAAGTTATCTTCCAACTCAATTGGGCGCACTTGTTGCTTCTCATTCCAAAGAGTCCGGATGGCCGGAGTTCGAAGATTGCCATTTCGCAATTATCGGTGTCGCTGAAGACCGACCTAGTGAGGGAAATACTGGATGCGCTGATAGCCCAGATTATATTCGTTCATTTTTGTATAAGTTGTTCCAAGGCGACTGGGCAGTAAAATTCGCTGATCTTGGAAACATCGATGCGGGAGCAACACCTCAGGACACAGACTTCGCACTGAAAACTGTGATGGGTGCGTTACTTCGAAAAAATATTATTCCAATTCTCATTGGTGGCGGACATCATCTCACTTACGCGCAATACTTGGGATACGAAGCAATCGAACAAACGGTAAACGTCGTAACCATCGATCCGCGCTTCGACATTGGTGTGGGCTCCGACGATTATACAAGCCAATCATGGTTAAGTAAAATCATTCTTCACCAACCGAATTACCTTTTCAATTTTTCCAATATCGGATATCAAACGTATTTCGTAGAACAGTCTGCGGTTGAACTCATGGGCAAATTGAATTTCGACATTCATCGCTTAGGAATGTGTCGTGAGAAAATTACCGATATCGAGCCGGTAATCAGAAACGCTGATTTGGTCAGCTTCGATATTTCTGCCGTGCGATCTGCGGATGCTCCAGGTTGTGGACTGAATTCACCCAATGGTTTCTCTGGTGATGAAGCGTGTCAATTGGCTCGATATGCCGGTATAAGCGACAAGTGTACTTCATTCGGAATTTATGAAGTCAATGCCATTGCTGATGAATCAGGAATAACGGCGCATCTAGCAGCACAAATGATCTGGTGCTTTATGGATGGATTTTACAACCGCAAAAAGGATTTCCCATTTGGCGATACAAGCACATACACGCGGTACCGTGTATTTCTAAAGGATCATAAACACGAAATTATTTTCTTCAAAAGTAATCGCAGCGATAGATGGTGGATGGAAGTACCATATCCACCAAATCAAAAATTACGCTTCGAACGTCATGCCCTAGTTCCATGCACGTACAGCGATTATCAGTTGGCGTGCGAGGAAGAAATGCCTGATCGTTGGTGGCAAACTTTTCAAAAGTTGAGCTAATTCATTTGTTCAAATATTTTCTTAGTAATATTCTGTAACCTTTTTCTTGGGTGAGGTTATAATTTCAGGTGCACATAGTGCGCTGGTCCGGCAGACCATTTACTCTAATCTGAAACACCATGAAAAAGATCATTACTCTTCTGGCATTGCTATGCCTTTTCGCAAACGCTTTCGCTCAACAGGACCCGCAATTCACGCAATACATGCACAATAAACTCTTCGTGAATCCTGGTTATGCGGGTATGAAGCATGCGTTATGTTTTACAGGTATCGCAAGACAACAATGGGCAGGCTTCGATGGCGCTCCAAGAAGTGGAGTTTTTTCCGCAGACCTTTATCTCGAAAACCTCAGTGGAGGAATTGGTCTGAACTTCATGTACGATGAGCTCGGCTTCGAAAAAAATATTGCTTACAAATTCTCGTATTCATTCCATCGCGATAAATTCTTAGGAGGTACAATCGGTTTGGGAATTGAAGCAGGCGCAGTATCCAAAATTCTTGGTCCTTCTGGTAACGCGTCTTGGATTGCTACTACAAATTGGCAAACTGATCCTTCTGTGCCGCCACAAATAAAAAAATCAAATTTCGATCTTGGCTTGGGCGTGTGGTTCCAGAGAGAGGATGTGTGGTTAGGTATTTCTTCTTCGCATATCGTGGAAGGACAATTCAATGATGGCATTGCGGTTCTTGCTGGACCACCTACTACTACTCACAACTTGGTTTATGATTTGGCGAGACACTTTTGGATAACTGGTGGTTACAATTGGTACAGGCCAAACTGGACTATCAAACCATCATTCATGGTAAAAACAGATGCCGTAGCAACGTCAATAGATTTGAATTGTATTGCCAGTATGAATAATGGTTTTTGGGTTGGAGTCTCGTGGCGAGTGAAAGATGCCGTTACTCCTATGATTGGTTTAGAATGGCTCCAAGAAAGAAAGGAGAATAAAACGCGAATGGAAGATCGTTTCATTCTAAACCCGGAGTTTCACGATCGCGTGCGACCAACGTGGAACAAATATTCAACGTGTAAAATTGGCTTTGCTTACGATTACACAACTTCCCATCTCAATTCATACAACAATGGAACATTTGAGCTCTTTTTGAGCTACTGCATTCCGTATGTTCCACGGGTAGGACGACATGGCGACGTAAGAATCTTCAATTAGATGAAAATAATCAGCAGGCCCCCTGAATCCACAAAAAATGCTGGATTTTAGGCTGAAAACAAGGCTTCTTCCTATAAATAGAATTCTGTAGACAATACTTAAACTATTGAATAACAATATAATAGTAATGTATTTGATGCGCCGTATCTTTTGAGTTAATGGGCGTTATAGTAGCTGATTCAGGGCTGAAATCCTTGTTTCTGTCTCAATTTCGAATAACTGGAAATCAGGTTGTGAACACTTTGAGGTTAAAAAAGATTTGTGGATAAAAAATGTTTACATATCTTAGCGACCTAGTGTACCGACCGTTTAGAGGAAGACGATTGGGTAAACAACTATAACTATGAAGAAAACCCTTACTATCATTGCGTTTGCGCTCGGCAGCACTGCAGCTTTTGCTCAGCAGGATCCGCAGTTCTCGCAGTACATGCACAACAAAATGTTCATGAATCCAGCTTATGCCGGTATGCGTCAAGCTCTTTGTGGCACATTGATCGCTCGCCAACAGTGGTCTGGATTTGATGGGGCTCCTCAAAGTGGAGTTCTTTCTGTTGACATGTTCACTCCGCAATTGCGCGGTGGTGTAGGTTTGAACGTGATGTATGATAAACTCGGTTTCGAGCAAACTATGGCTTATCGTCTTGCATATTCATTTCACTTGAATAACGTTGCAGGTGGTACTTTGGGTATCGGTATTGAAGCCGGTGCTGCGTCTAAGACACTCGGTCCTGGTGCAAATCAGGCTTGGGTTGCAACTACTAACTGGCAGACAGATCCATCTGTTCCACCACAATTGAAAAAGACTACTTTCGACGTAGGCTTTGGGTTGTGGTACCAGCGTCAAAATATGTGGTTCGGTATTTCTTCTACGCACTTGGCCGCAAACACGTTTGATGATGGTACAACTAGCGTAGCTACTGTAAACCACAACTTGGTATATCAAATGGCGCGTCACTACTGGATCACTGGGGGTGTAACCCTTCTTCAAGGAAATACATGGGAAATTCGCCCTTCGTTCCTTGTAAAGTCTGATGCTACTGTAACTTCATTCGATCTTACTTGCCTTGCCATGTATAATCAACGCTTCTGGTTCGGTGCTTCTTACCGCTATCAGGATGCAATTATTCCAATGGTTGGTTTCCAAGTTCCTCATGCTGTTACAGGTGAGAACGGTGGTTTGAAAGTTGGTTTCGCATACGATTACACAACTTCAAACTTAGGAGACTACAACAATGGCTCTTTCGAATTGTTCTTGAATTACTGCGTTCCGATCAAATTTGTTCAGAAAACAGAGCGTCATGGCGACGTACGAATTTTCGACTAGACTTTAAACCAGAATAAGTTACGTAACAAAAGAAGCCCAGTTAACGTTAAAAACATTCGTCGTTTTGGATCACTCTAAGAAATTACGGTGATTTTCTACCACAAGGAACAATTTCGGGAAAGATTGTTTCGTTATTAATGGAACCTGGCAAAGAATCAACTACTACAACTACTAAGGGAAACCAAAGGAGGCAAAAATGAAAAGATTGTTGTTCGCAGGCGTTGTCGCCACATTGCTGTTTACTTCCTGCTCACAGGAGAACGGGCAGCTGATTGGCGTTCAGAACCGACCGGCATGGTATCCGTTCGATCCGTTCGGAATGTTATACTGCCCTATGGGTAGCTATAATATGGGACCTTCAGACGAGGATATCCCGTATGCTCACACGACAAAAGCTAAGACTGTGTCAGTGCAGGCATTTTACATGGACCAAACTGAAATCTCGAACAACGAGTATCGTCAGTTTGTTTACTATGTACGTGACTCTATCGCACGTCGATTGCTGTCTGAATCATTCGAGGAGGAATACATAATTCCTGAAGAAGAGTGGATCGGTTATGAGGACAATGGTCCGGTGTATACCGATGAAGACTATCCTCAGGATCCGTACCGTCCTTTGAATTGGCTCGAGAAAATCCGTTGGGATGAAACCGATCCTGAATACAAAGCTGCTTTGAACGATTTGTATTTGCCTATCGAAGAGCGTTTCTATAGCCGTAAGGACGTAGATACTCGTAAATTGATTTACGAATATTACCGGATAGATATGCGTTTGGCAGCTTCTAAGTCAAACCGTTACAAGCCAAAAACAACACAGCCAAATGCTGATGGTCGTGTGTTCCCTACACGTGAGCAAGGTACGTATGACGTTACTAAGCGTGAAGGACAACGTAACAACCAGAATCGTTCAGTATTCATCATTAAGGATATAATTAATGTATATCCTGATACTTTGGCTTGGATACACGACTTCACTTACTCTTTCAACGAGCCAATGACCAACATGTATTTCTGGCATCCAGCTTATGATGATTATCCAGTGGTGGGTGTTACTTGGAAGCAGGCTCGTGCATTCTGCATCTGGAGAACATTATTGTTGAACAATTTCCTTCGTTCGAATGATGAGGCAACAGTACAGGATTTCCGTCTTCCGACAGAATCTGAATGGGAATATGCTGCTCGTGGCGGTCTGCAATTGTCTCCATTCCCTTGGGGTGGTCCGTATATCCGTAACGCACGCGGATGTTTCTTAGGAAACTTCAAGCCAATGCGCGGTTCTTACATTGATGATGGTGGATTCCACACAGTAAAGATTTTCTCTTACAACCCGAACGATTGGGGCTTCTATTGCATGGCGGGTAACGCGGCAGAGTGGACCAATAACGCGTTCGATGAGGCTGCATATGACTTTATGCATGACCTCAACCCTGACTACCAGTACGAAACTACGGTGGCTGATGAGCAAATTCCAGTGCTCTGCCGCAAGGTTATACGTGGTGGTTCTTGGAAGGACGTTGGATTCTATCTTCAGAATTCATCACGCACTTACGAGTACCAGGATACTGCGAAGTGTTATGTCGGATTCCGTTGCGTAATGACCTTCTTGGGTCGTTCTAAGGATGATGATCTATAATTTGTAATCCCAAATCAAACAATAGTTTTTATTTTCTGTTTCCTTAACCAACCAAACAAGCACAAACAATGAGCGGTAACAGTTTTTTTGCAAGTAAGAAGTGGAAGGGCTTCATGGCGAAGCTATATGGCTTCGGTGCAGCAGTCGTAATCGTAGGCGCACTTTTCAAAATCCAGCACTGGCCTGGAGCAGGTTTAATGTTGATCGTTGGTCTCGGAACTGAGGCGGTCATCTTCATCTTTTCGGCATTCGAGCCGTTGCATGATGAGTATGACTGGACATTAGTTTATCCGGAACTTGCGGGAATGAATGAAGAAGGTGGAAGAGGTCGTGAATTAACTGGTGGTTCTGCTGGTGATCCTTTAACAAACCAGCTTGACAAGATGCTTGAAGAAGCGAAAATTGGTCCAGATCTTCTCGAAAGTCTTGGTCAAGGAATGCGTAATTTGAGTGACAGTGTAACGAAAATCGGTGAGATTACTGACGCAAGCGTAGCTTCTCAGGAGTTCTCTGCTAACCTGAGCAAGGCTACCGGTAATGTTGATAAACTTGCGCAGGCTTATGATCGTGCAAACGAAAGCGTAAGTTCTTCTGTAGACACATTGGCGAACGCATATACGCGCGCTTCACGCACACTTGAGTCATTCTCAGTTGCGAACGATGAGGCACACAACTATAGCGAGCAGCTGGGTAAAGTATCTAAGAATCTGTCGGCCCTTAACGCAGCTTACGAGTTGCAGTTGCAAGGTTCAAGCGAACACCTCAAAGCTACAAACACATTGTACGAAGGTATTCAGCAAATTCTTGGTAACCTTAACGAGACTATGGATGATACTCGTAAGTACCGTTCTGAGATTTCTAACCTCGCATCAAACCTCGAGCAACTCAACACGGTGTATGGAAACATGCTTACCGCGATGAACGTTCGTCGTTAATTAATTTTCGTATTGCCTAACAATTAACATAGGAGGATACTCTAAATGTCAGGTGGAAAACAATCACCGCGCCAGAAGATGATCGGTATGATGTACCTCGTACTGACCGCACTTCTCGCGCTCAACGTCTCGAAAGAGATTATTAACTCGTTCATGGTTATCGAAACCGGTTTGATCACTACAACCCGCGGTATCGACAACAAGAATGGTATACTTTACACACAGTTCGATCTGGCCATGCTCAACGATGAGAAAAAGGCTGCTCCACTGTATGAAAAAGCGATGAATGTTCAGAAAAAGTCGAAAGAACTTTCTGATTTCATTCAGGAGCTTAAGGCAGAATTGCGTGCTCACGTTCAATACTCTGAGCAACCTACGCCTGAGCAAGTAAAAATGGGTGATACTCTTCACTCCGTATTGCTTGATCAGCCAGATAACTACGACATTCCAACTCACTTCATGATTGGTGAGGATCCAGCGAATGTTACAGGTAAGGCGAAGGATCTCAAAGCAAAATTGGGCGAGTACAAGAAGTTTTTGTCAGACCAGTTGTCACCTGAATCTCAGGAACGACTCAAAAATAACTTGGCAACACTCAATACTGATGAGCTGTACAACAAGTCTGAAGAGAAGAACGTAAGCTGGGAGTGGGGTAACTTTTACCACATGCCGGTTTCTGCGATGCTCGCTAACTTGACTCGTATTCAGGTAGACGTTAAGAATGCTGAAGGCGATATAGTAAACGAACTTCTTGGTTCGGTTTCGAAAAACGACTTCAAATTCGATACGCTTGCTGCCAAAGTTGTTGCACCTACAAGTTACGTTTTGTCTGGTGACAAATACCAAGCAAACCTTTTCGTAGCGGCATTTTCTACAACTCAGGATCCTTCGATCTGGTTGTGCGATTATGACTCTGTTACTAAAGCACCAAAAGGTCCGATTGACTCAACATCAGTGAAGGTATCTCGTGGTATCGGAACTTATGAAGTGGCTGCAGGTTCTGTAGGTCTTCAAACTTGGAAAGGGTTGATCCGTGTGAAAAAACCGGACAACTCGTATGAAAGCTATCCGTTCAAATCTGAGTATATCGTTGCGGCTCCGTCTGCTGCGGTGTTCCTTGAGAAAATGAACGTGTTCTACATTGGAGTTGACAATCCTATCACAATTTCAGCTGCAGGTGTATCTGCCGGCGATCTTCAGCCTTCCATCACTGGAGGAACGATGAGCGCTACGGGTAAACCTGGGCAGTACATTGTGAAGGTAAGTGGCGGAACAAAGGCTACAATCAACGTAGGTGCGAAACTGAATGGTGTTCAGAAATCAATGGGCGCGTTCGAATTCCGTATCAAGCGTGTACCGGATCCGGTTGCTTATGTAGGCACGATCAAAGGTGACGGACAAATGACTAAAGGTGAATTGCAAGGTGCAAGTGGAGTTTTCGCACGTATGGAGAACTTCGACTTCGACTTGTCATTCAAAGTAATTTCGTTTGTAATGTCCATGAACGTAAATGGCGTGTTCGTTGAGAAAAAAGGAAACGGACCGGCAATTACTCCAGAAATGAAAACTCTACTCGCAGGAGCTAAGCCTGGAAACAAAGTCTTCTTCGAGCAGGTCACTGTGCAGGGTCCTGATGGAACTATGCGTAAAATTCCTGGCGTAAACATTAAGGTGAAATAATTTCGCCAACTAACAAGGGAGGAAACAAAACATGAAAAGGTTCAGATTCTTACTGGTAGCGGTCATTACGATTTTGTCGCTCGGTACATCCGATGCACAGGTCCTTGACCCAACTTTTCCGGATCAGCTTTACCTGAAGGAAAACACTCGTACTCGCCGTCCAATTCCATACACGTATTTGCGTGAAGCAGACGTTATGTGGTCGAAGCGCGTGTGGAGAACGATTGACCTTCGCGAGAAGTTCAACCATCCGTTGTATTATCCGGAAACAAGAATTCAAGACCGTCGCAGCTTGTTTGACGTATTGAAGGACGCATTGATGGCTGGTAGCATTACCGCTTTCGATAATCCTGCAATGGATGACGAGTTCAAGGTTAGAATGTCGAAGACAGCTATTGAAGGCTTATTCGTACAGTGGGATTCTACTAACCAAGTAGAAGACCCAAACAACCCGGGAACTTACATTCTGGCGCCAATCAAAACCGAGTTGACTACAAACAACGTGAAAGCGTATTGGATGAAGGAAGACTGGTTCTTTGACAAGCAGCGTTCTGTTATGGATGTGCGCATTCTTGGATTGTGCCCAATGAAAGAGAAGCAAGATCCTTCTACAGGTGAAGTAGTAGGTTATCAGCCACTCTTCTGGGTGTATTTCCCACAGTGCCGTCCAGTGTTCGCACAAGCTGAAGTTTACAATATGAAAACTGATGCTGAGCGTCGCTCCCTTGATGATATCTTCTGGAAGCGTATGTTCCAGAGTTATGTTCATAAAGAAACAAACGTGTACGACCGTAACATTCAGTCTTACTATACAGGTTTGGATGCACTTCTTGAGTCTGAAAGAATTAAGAACGACATCTTCGTTATGGAGCATGACTTGTGGCACTTCTAACCGAAGGCAATAACTTAAGATCCCGTCTGGCTTGGCTACGACGGGATTTTTTTTGCATCAAAGAGTGACTTTTCTGAAAGACTGGCTTTATACTCTTGAATTCACTTACAAGAAAGGAGCAAGATCATGAAGAACCAAGTCATCCAAACCCTAAAAATGCTGCTTATAGCGGTCGTGTTTCAATTATCTATTGAAACTCTAGTACGTACGCCACTCAAGGCTCAGCCTTTTCCTGAGACCTTCTATTTGAAGGAAAATACACGCAACCGCCGACCTGTGCCTTACACGCATGAACGCGAAACAGATGTGATGTGGTCAAAACGCGTTTGGCGCACGATTGATCTCCGGGAGAAATTTAATCATCCCTTGTATTATCCAGAAAGTCCAATCAACGATCGCAAGAGTTTGTTTGACATCATCAAGCAAGGTTTGTTAGGAGGAGAAATCCATGCGTTTAGCAATCCTGTTTTCGATGATGAGTTCAAGGTAAAAATGGGTAAGGGCGAGTTAGATTCCTTCTTCGTTCAAATTGATTCTATGGACGTAGAAGATCCGTTGAATCCAGGGACATGGATACGAGTAGAAGTACGTAAAGAATTGGAATCACGTTCCGTAAAGCAATATTGGGTTAAAGAGGATTGGTACTTCGACCGTCAACGTTCTGTAATGGATGTGCGAATTCTGGGGCTATGTCCATTAGAAGAAAAGCTCGATCCCAACGGAGCACCAATCGGATACAAGCCATTGTTTTGGGTTTATTTTCCGGAGTGCCGCGCATTGTTTGCACGCTCTGAGGTGTACAATGTGAAGAACGATGCACAAAGAAATTCAGTAGATGATTTGTTTGAGAAGCGCATGTTCGGAAGTCATGTGCGCAAAGAATCAAATGTATATGATCGACCGATCAATGCTTATGCCGACGGACTGGATGCTTTGCTTGAGGCGGAGCGGGTGAAAGCAGAGATTGCAACTACTGAGCACGACGTTTGGCATTTCTAATGTCGTTGCTTTTTGCGGAGTGAGAGGCCGAACCTCAAGTAAAATTTCTTGAAGGTGAAGCCTCTCACTTATTTTCACCTGGCCACACTAAACAAATTTGGCCTGCGTTTTGATTATAAGAAACTATAATTAGACGTCATGGAAAATATTACTCGAGCAAAGCTTAGTATTTATTTAGAGAGGAGGCACCAATGTATCCGACCATGCGTAATAAAAAGCAAAATCACCGAAGTGCAAAGACACATATCGGTTTACTAGTTCGAGAATTTACTTCACTGTTCAAGTTGTTGCTGTTCTTTGTTTCACTATTTACGGTGACGCATGTGTTTGCACAGTACAATCCTTGTGGACATAAACCAAATAACCTTGATCCAGGAGCACCATCTGGAGCGCGTGCTAGTGATCAGCGCAAGGTAATTCCTTATCCGTATTTGCGTGAAGCAGATGTCATGTGGTCGAAAAGAGTTTGGCGAACATTGGATTTGCGGGAGAAGATGAATCACCCTTATTATTATCCCGAGGCCCCGCACAATGGGCTCGCTAGTTTGTTTGACATTATCAAAGGCGGAGTGCTCAATGGATGTATTACTGCTTTTGATAATCCTGCGATGGACGATGAATTCAAAGTACAGATGAGTGCCGAGGCCGCCGCCGCAATATTGATTTCTCAAGAATATGTTGAAGTGGAAGATCCATATAATCCTGGGACATATAAGCTCGATACAATTACGAATGAAGTATCTTCTACAGATGTTAAGGCGTATTGGATAAAGGAAGATTGGTTTTTTGATAAGCAGCGTTCTGTTATGGATGTTCGAATTATCGGTATTTGTCCGCTCAAAGAAAAACGAGATCCGAACACAGGAGATATTTTGGGTTACCAACCCTTGTTCTGGTGTTATTTCCCACAACTACGACCGCTCCTTGTGCGGCAGGAAGTATATACTGGACAAAACAATGGACAGAGATTGACATACGATGATATTTTTCAGAAGCGATTTTTCGCTAGCTATATTCACAAGGAATCCAACGTGTACGACAGGCCAATACCTGCTTATCTCACGGGAATGGATGCGTTACTAGAATCAGAAAGAGTGAAGGAAGATATTAGTAACTACGAAAGTGACTTGTGGCATTACTAGCAATTATGCACTTACTCCAGAGCGCGCTGTAGGAAATGATTCAATGGCATCATTGCCTTATAAATGGCAACTGCAGTTTTGTTGAACTGAGATGACGTAACTTCTTTATCTGAAAGCGGTGCCATAACGATAAAACTTTTCAATTTCAACAAATGAATTGCTGGATGATCTTTGGCGTAGCCTTTGGGAGCTGTGGAAAGAATGTCACTTTGATCGAGCGTTCCAAAATACTTGCGGAATGATTTGTCGCTAATGATCTTGTTGAATTCTTCAAGATTATAATCGATCTCTTGTCTGATTTTAGCTAGTTCCGGTGCAGCAGGTTGCCAAATTCCTCCGGCTAGAAATGCTCCACTTGATTCAATGTGCATGTAGTAGCCGGGAAGATTAGCTTTCTTGTCGCCATAACTGAAGGACGCTCCCATATTATTTTTGTAAGGGCTTTTGTCTTTCGCAAAACGCACATCTCGATAAATTCGGAACATACATTTCTTCCCGGTCAAATCGGGGTTGATACGTTTATCGTTCAGTTTGATTCCAGTAAGAATTTTGTCGGCATTCTTCTCTACATCATTTTTTGCGGCTTCATATAAGAGACGATTTTTTTCAAACCATTCTCGATTATTGTTTTTCTTAAGTTTTTTCAGAAAGCCGATTGTATCGGGGTGTACCATAAAAATTAGAATAGCGATTATTTCTCTGGAGTAGCTTCGTCAAGTTCGTCCGTCAATTTTTTGACAAATCGAGATTGCGTAACGAACTCACGCAAGATTATTCTCAATACAGTGTAGGCTGGTACTGCGGCAACCATTCCTCCAATTCCGGCAAGCGAACCCGCTACAAGAATTACTGTAAATATCTCTAAGGGATGCGCTTTTACGCGGTTGCTGAAAATGTATGGTTGGATCAAAAAGGCATCACATAAATTCATTCCTACAAAAACGAAAAATATTTTTGTTGCAAGGGGAAGCATTTCACTGTAAAAATCCATAGTGAGATTTGTCGAAATACCCACAATTATTGCAAACGCTCCGCCAATTAGTGGTCCAACATATGGGATGATGTTCATGATACCAGCAAATAGTCCAATGATCAAGGCGTTTTTTACTCCTAAGAGAGCCATTCCGGTTCCAACAAATAATGACACAAAAATGATGTCAATTAATACACCAGTGAAATATTTGGTGAGCATGGTTTGGGTATCCTCGATCACATTTCTTACTCGTCGCACCTGATTTGTGGGAACTAACAGTAAGAGCATGTGTAGAATTACCTCGCCATCTTTCACGAAGAAGAAAGTGAAGAATGAGATAGAGAAGAATGCAACCAATAGACTTCCAATTACAGAGACAATTCCATTGGCGAAAGACGACATTTGGGTAACATTCAGCAATTGCGTTAAATGCTGTTGCGTGTATTGCTCGAGTGTTTGATTGTTGTGCGGATCTTGTTGAACATTACGGAAAAGCGACTCTAGTTGAGAAATTGGTTCGTGTAAAGCTTGTGTTACCTGTGCTTTGTCTACAGTAGAAATAATGTTGATTTCATTTACGATAAGCGGAATGAAAATAGACACGAACGCCACAACAATTCCATAGACAAGCAGCAACAATGTCAATGCTCTAAGTGCACGGGGAATTTTTCGTTTGGCAATCCTGACACGTTCCAGTTTTTTGTCCAAAGGGCGCAGTATCATGGTTAAGACTGCAGCAATAATCATATAGAGCAGTATGAGCCTGATATACCACGCTACAACGAGAATGGCAGCACCCGCTGCGATCCACCACCATATGTTCGTTTTCTTGATCATTGATGGGTTAAAGTTACGCCTTTTGGACAAATGAAAGTTGAGCCGAATTTCCCTGAAATCTTCGCGGAGCATTGAAACGTTGAACTATTTTCAAATGAACTGTTAAGAGAGCGAACGACAATTGTATCTTTGCACCCCATGATTTCAATAAGCAATCTTACAGTAGCATTCGGCGGATTTACGCTATATGACGGTATTTCGTTCATGGTTAATCCACGTGACCGAATTGGTTTGGCAGGAAAGAACGGAGCCGGAAAATCCACCTTATTAAAAATAATTGCTGGACTTCAAAAACCGGATACTGGTGAAATCAGTATGCCGAGCGGTTGTACTGTAGGGTATCTTGCACAAGATATGCAGCACAATATGGGTAAGACTGTATTTGATGAAGCATCATCCGCCTTTGCAGAGTTGCGTGAGACAGAAGCTAAGCTTGCTCATATTACGAAAGAACTTGAGACACGCACTGACTACGAATCAGATTCATATATGGATTTGATTAATGAGCTTACTCATGCGAATGAGAGAATGGAAGTTCTTGGTGGATATTCATTGGAAGGGCAGGTAGAACAGACATTGAAAGGATTGGGCTTCTCTCACGACGACATGTATCGTTTGATGGACGAATTCAGTGGAGGATGGAGAATGAGAGTGGAGTTGGTAAAATTACTTTTGCGTCGTCCGGATGTACTTCTACTGGATGAGCCGACGAACCACTTGGATATTGAATCAATCATGTGGCTGGAAGAATTCTTGAAAACATATGAAGGCTCGGTAGTTCTCGTTTCTCACGATAAGCAGTTTTTGGATAACATTACAAACCGGACGTGTGAACTTTCGATGGGTAAGTTGTTTGATTACAAAGCAAACTACTCACGCTACCTCGTTTTGCGAAAAGAACGTCGTGAAACGCAATTGGCTGCAGCGAAAAATCAGCAACGTGAAATTGAGAAGACTGAAAAGTTGATTGATCAGTTCCGCGCGAAAGCAAGCAAGGCTTCTTTTGCTCAGTCGTTGATTAAGAAATTGGATCGTATGGACATCATTGAAGTAGATGATGAAGATACAATGGCGATGCGATTTCGTTTTCCGCCCGCACCACGTTCTGGTAAAGTTGTAGTTGAGGCGGCTAATCTTACAAAAGTTTACGACGAGAAAACCATTCTCAAGAAAGTTGATTTTCACATTGAGCGTGAAGACAAGGTAGCATTTGTAGGCAAGAACGGTGAAGGTAAATCGACCATGGTTCGCATGATTATGGGAGAGAAAGCTACGGATGGAACTGTGGGGCCTGGCTTCAGTGTTGAAGTAGGTTATTTTGCTCAGGATGATGCGGATAATTTGGATGGAAACAAGACGGTCTTCGAAACGATTGATGAATTAGCAATCGGAGATGTAAGAAAGCAAGTGCGAGGGATTCTTGGATCATTCCTTTTTTCAGGTGATTCCATTGATAAGAAAGTAAAAGTACTGTCGGGAGGAGAGCGCACTCGATTGGCGTTGTGTCGACTTCTTTTGAAGCCGCATAACCTTTTGATTCTGGATGAACCGACGAACCACTTGGACTTGCGTTCTAAAGACGTATTGAAGCAAGCGTTGTTGAATTTTGATGGAACATTAATTGTGGTTTCCCACGATCGTGATTTTTTATCGGGCTTGACAACAAAAACTTTTGAATTCAAAGGTGGAAATGTGAAGCAGTACATTGGAGATGTGAATGAGTTTCTTGAGACACGTAAGGTTGAAGATTTTCGTGCCATTGAGAAAAAAGAAAATGTTGTTGGAGAGAAAAAGGAGAAAGAAGTTTCTGCTCAATCATTGGAGAAACAAGAAAAGGATAAGCAAGTTCGTGCTTTGCGTTCGCAAGTTTCTAAATCTGAACAAAAGGTTGCTGAATTAGAGAAGAAGATTGCAGCATTCGATGCAATATTGTCTGATGCCAATAAGTATCAAGAATTGGTGAACGATCGTTCGAAGTTTCAGCAATATGAAGCGCTTAAAAAAGAACTTGATGCTGAGATGTCGAAATGGGAGTCACTTCAAGCCGAATTGGAAGGTTTTGAAAAGTAAGTTCTGATTTGTTGGAAGTATTAGTCCTTAGATAGCGGGTGGTAAATTTGGCCACATGCTTTTGTTAAGATTCTTGCAATTTTGTTGCACGTGTTCCAAATTTCTTACATTTGTCACATGAAAATGATTTCAACTTCTAAACATCATCACGGCCTCGCAATGCGCAAGCTCTGATCGTGTTTTGTATTACACTATATAAGCTTGCTCTAACAGCAAGCTTTTTTTTGCCCAGAAGTAAGCTGTTTAGAGAGAAAAATAAAAACGAAGGTTCACTATTGATCATCTGAAAACAGCAAACAATGAATACGAAAGGACAAAAGAAAATCCGAATCGCGGTGCAAAAGTCAGGAAGACTGAACGAGGATTCTATGCGCATGTTAAAAGAGTGCGGTATAGAGCTCAGTAATGGCATGAACAAATTGAAGTCTAGTGCGCTTAATTTTCCGCTGGAAATACTATTTCTTAGAGACGATGATATTCCCGAATATGTGGCTCAAGGTGTGGCGGATATTGGGATAGTGGGAGAGAATGTTTTGGTGGAGTCGAAAGCATCGGTTAATGTGATCGAGCGACTGGGTTACGGAAAATGTAGATTGAGTATCGCTATTCCCAAAGGACGGAGATATTCCGGAGTTAAAAGTTTGCAAGGGAAGCGTATAGCTACCACGTATACTAATGTCTTGCAAGAATTTCTGCGTAAACAAAAAGTGAAGGCAGAAATTCACGAGATCAGTGGTTCTGTGGAGATAGCCCCTGGGATCGGATTAGCAGATGCGATTTGTGATATTGTAAGTTCGGGAAGCACCTTGTTCATGAATGGTCTAGAAGAAGTTGAGACCGTAATGAAGTCTGAAGCTGTGCTCATTGGTAACGATAATTTATCACCAGGGCAAACGGAAATTATCGAGCGATTACTTTTCAGAATAAGGGCGTCGCGAAAGGCAAAGCAAAATAAGTACGTATTACTCAATGCACCGAACGATCAGTTGAAAAAGATCTGCAAGCTTATTCCGGGTATGCGGAGCCCAACAATTCTGCCACTTGTTGAGCCTGGATGGAGTTCAGTGCATTCTGTCATTGAAGAAGAGCGATTTTGGGAGATTATTGAAAAACTTCGCGACGCTGGAGCACAGGGCATACTCGTAGTTCCTATTGAGAAAATGGTAATCTGATTGTTATGAGAATAGTGGAATATCCATCCCGTAACCAATGGGAGGAGCTTTTTAAAAGAACCGAATCAACTGCTTCAGCAAATGAAGCTAAGGTCTTGGAAATATTAAGTGATGTGCAATCAAGAAGGGATGCCGCACTCATTGCGTATACTCGATTGTTCGATCAGTGTGAGTTGACTTCTATTCGCGTAACGGAGAAGGAATTGTTTGATGCGCAAAATGTGGTAAGCTTAGAATTAAAGGAGGCTATACAAATAGCGATAAACAATATTGAACGTTTTCATCGGGCGCAACATTCAAGTGCTGCCTTGGTGGAAACAATGCCTGGAGTTCGTTGCTGGAGAAAATCAGTGGGAATTGAAAAAGTAGGTTTGTACATTCCCGGAGGAAGTGCTCCACTGTTTTCTACTGTGCTTATGCTTGCATTACCGGCGCGCATTGCAGGTTGTAAGCAGGTTATTTTATGCTCGCCACCTGATCGAAATGGTAATATTCATCCTGCTATATTATATGCTGCTAATGTTTGTGGAGTGAAAGATGTCTTTAAGGTTGGAGGCGTACAAGCCATAGCTGCAATGCGCTACGGTACAGAAACAATTCCTGCTGTTTCAAAGATATTTGGCCCGGGGAACTCGTGGGTTACTTTGGCGAAACAGTTAATTGCCAAGGATGGATTTCCCATTGATATTCCTGCTGGTCCTTCTGAGTTAGCCGTATTTGCAGATGCAACTGTTCCTTCCTCGTTTGTTGCGGCAGATTTGCTTTCGCAAGCGGAACATGGCGCAGATAGTCAGGTAGTGCTGGTCGCAACTGAACGTATCGTTATAGATGATGTGTTAGCGGAAGTTGAACTTCAATTAGAGCAATTGCCGAGAAAGGAAATTGCCCGTGCATCTTTGAAACAAAGTTTAGCTGTTTTAGTTAACGATGACGGGGAAGCAATTGAATTTCTAAATGCGTATGCTCCTGAACATTTGATTCTCGCTTGTGCGGACGCCGCTGGATTGAGCGATCAAGTAGTAAATGCGGGCAGTGTTTTTCTTGGCGCTTGGTCACCAGAAAGTGCAGGCGATTATGCCAGTGGAACAAATCACACCTTACCTACCAATGGTCACGCTATGGGATGGAGTGGAGTTTCTGTGGATTCCTTCGTGCGTAAGATTACTTTTCAGGAAATTACGCGAGAAGGCTTGCACAGAATTGCTTCTACCGTTGAAGTAATGGCCGAAGCAGAAGGTTTACACGCACACAAGAATGCTGTTACCATACGAATGAATGATTTGATACAATAACTTTACTGATATGTTTCAACTAGAATCAATATTGCGAAAGAATATTCTTCAATTGAGCCCTTACTCTTCGGCTCGCAGTGAATTTACTGGTGAAGGAGAACTATTTCTTGACGCCAACGAAAATAGTTTTGGAGCGCCTGTTGAAGGCCTCTATAATCGTTATCCAGATCCACTTCAAGTGGAATTGAAAGAGCGCATTTCTAGAATAAAGGGAGTTCCACCACAGAATATTTTTCTTGGTAATGGAAGTGATGAAATTATTGATTTGTTGTTTCGTGCGTTTTGCAATCCAGGAAAGGATAGTGTGATTTTGTTGCCTCCAACTTATGGAATGTATGAAGTGAGTGCGAACATTAATGATATATATATCAAGAAGGTGCATCTTACGAAAGATTTCGCTTTAGATCTGGAGTCCATTTCAGAAGTAGCAGATGATCTGACCAAACTTATTTTTATCTGTTCACCTAATAATCCCACTGGAAATAGTATAGATCGTGAGGATGTAGAAATTATTCTCAATAATTTCAATGGTATTGTAGTGGTTGACGAGGCGTATATTAATTATTCTAGACAACGTTCTTTTATCAGTGAATTGACGGAGTATCCCAATTTGGTTGTGATGCAAACGTTGTCGAAAGCGTGGGGATTGGCAGGAGCGCGTATCGGAATGTGTTTTGCTTCTGAAGAAATTGTATCTGTACTCAATAAAATTAAACCTCCATATAATATAGGATTGCCTGCGCAGGAATTAGCACTGAAAGCACTGGATCATGTTGAGTTGGTAAATGAGCGTATTAAGATTTCAGTTCGTGAACGTGAAATGCTCTTTAAGCAATTGGCGCTTTTACCATTTGTGATGTGCATTTACCCGTCTGAGGCAAATTTTCTTTTGGTCCGTGTAACGGATGCTTCCGCTTTGTACAGCTTTCTTATCAATCGCGGAATTATTGTTAGGGATCGTTCGAAGGTAGAACTATGTGAAGGCTGTTTACGCATAACTGTGGGGACGCCAGAAGAAAATATTCAATTGTTGAATACGCTAAAGGAATTTCAGTCATGAGTAAGAAGAGGGTTTTGTTTATTGATCGCGATGGAACTTTAATTTGGGAGCCGCCAGATGATTTTCAGATTGATTCTTTTTCCAAGTTGCAGTTTCTGCCAGGCGCAATTTCGTTTTTGAGAAAGATCGCAACGGAATTAGATTACGAACTCGTCATGGTAACCAATCAGGATGGATTGGGAACTTCACGTTTTTCGGAAGATACTTTCTGGCCAGTACAGAATTTCATCGTTACTACTCTTGCAAATGAAGGAATTCATTTTACAGAAATTTGTATTGATAGAAGTTATCCAGAAGATAATTTGCCGACTCGAAAACCTGGAACTGGAATGTTGACGCGGTTTTTGACGGATGAATATGACCTAGGTAATTCATTTGTCATTGGTGACCGTGTAACAGATGTGAAACTTGCGCAAAATTTGGGTGCTCAAGCCATCGTGATTATGAATTATGATTCATTTGCTGGATACGAAAATGTGATTGCATGTACGGCCGAGCACTGGAACGAAATCTATGAGTTTCTAAAGCTTCCACCGCGAATTGTGAAGCATCAGCGTGTTACCAACGAAACAAAAATTCAGATTGATTTGAATTTGGATGGAACTGGTCGTGCTGAGATTTCAACGGGAATAGGTTTTTTTGATCACATGCTAGAACAGCTTGCACGACATGGCCAGCTTGATGTATCGGTTAAAACAGTGGGTGACTTGCACATAGACGAACATCATACCATTGAGGATACTGCAATTGCTATAGGAGAAGCGTTCTTGCTTGCATTGGGTGATAAGCGTGGGATTCAGCGATACGGATTTCTTTTACCAATGGATGATTGTTTAGCGCAAGTTGCCATTGATTTTGGTGGACGATCTTGGATCGAGTGGAGGGTTGAGTTTAGACGAGAGAAAATTGGTGAAATGCCGACAGAAATGTTCTATCATTTTTTCAAATCATTTAGTGATGCGGCGAAATGTAACTTGAATATTCAAGCAGATGGACATAATGAACATCATAAGATTGAAGCGATATTCAAGGCATTGGCGAAGTCAATCAAGATGGCCGTAGTGCGAGATCCAGGTAATAAACAGTTGCCTACTACCAAAGGAATGTTGTAAACTATTTGACTGGATAGTACGTGTTCAATAGATAGTAGTATGGCCCGAAGTAATGATGGGTAAAAATACTTATTCCATTGTCGGGATACAGCGCGAAGTAGTTCTCATCCGGTTGAAGAACAATTGGACATCCACACGGGAAGTAGGCCATGCTGTGAACGTATTTTTGCTTCGGCATTCCTGGGATTTTCTTGTTAATGATTTTACCTGTTTTATGAGCGAGATATTTTCTAAATCGTTTCTCGGCACGCTTTGCGCTTCTGTTCATTTTACGAATCACATGGCGTGCAACCATTCGCGTAGGAAACTTTAATCCCTTAACGCGTTGATCAAAATCTGAAAATGGATTTCCTGGATTGAGATCGTTCAGCGTTTGTACAGTGAAAGGACATTCAGGAACCCAATCTGCAGCATTAATAAAACGATACGCCCAACCTTCGCGAGATATAAAATCGAAATCATACGCAAACTTCATGTTGCCTGGTTTTGGGGCAGCGCTTCCATATACCTTGATTCGTATATCCGATGGAATTCCTGATCCCATTTGATAATGTAGGTAGGAGAACAGTAGAAAGGCAATCGCGCCACCTTGACTATGCCCCATGATAATGAAGTCGTGAATGCCATTTTTGTATTGCAGATTGATTTTCTCCACAATATCTGGCGCCATGCTCGCCATTCCAATTGTCCACCCAATGTGTACGTATGCGCCAGAGTCAGCAGCCAATTTATAGGGGAACAATTTTCCATTACCCATGTTCAAAGTTCCTTGTGCAGGAATCATTCCAGCATACAGATTTTCTAACCACGACTCTTGCGATCGCGTGGTTCCACGTACGCTGATGACAGCAACAGAATCTTTTCCAACCCATAGATCCCAGCGATTGTCTAACCCGGTTACTGGCGATCTATAGGTCATGGCATAATTTCCTGGTTTAGGAAGCTTCGTATTGACCCAAGGAGTATCAATTTGATGCGCACTTATCTGAAACATTTTCCGGAATTCATTTCCATCAAATCCAGGTTGTATTTTCCTGGCATAAACGGCAGAATTCCCAAGCAATGCAAGAAATAAGAGTAATCTCAGAAAACACTTCATGAAACGAAGTTAATAGGTTTGGAAAGATCTTTGATATTGTTGTTGGGTTAATTACATTTGTAATCATGTCATCACAATTCAGCAAAATTCACAATGTACATCATGCGCAATAAAGCGCGGAGCATACGTTGTTGTTTATACAATTTATATGCCCGCTTTTGAAGCGGGTTTTTTTTGCATGTGTGGAGGATAGATATGAAATTGATTAAAAAATGAAGCGAATTCTTGTTATAGATAATTACGACTCTTTTACTTTCAACCTCGTACACCTTATCGAAAAGGTATCATCGGAGGTGAAGGTTGATGTGATTCGGAATGATGAGATAGATCTTCAGATTGTTCTGAATTATGATGGCGTTGTTTTGTCTCCAGGACCTGGTATTCCACATGAGGCGGGAAGTTTGTTAGATGTTATAAAAATGTTCAGAGGAAAGCTCCCACTATTCGGAGTGTGTTTGGGGCATCAGGCTATCGGCATTGCAGATGGTGCTTCATTGATTAATCTAGAAAAAGTCTTTCATGGTGTATCGACATCAATCAATGTAGTTGATGATGATACAATCTTGTTGCGGAATGTACCTTCTTCCTTCCGAGTTGGAAGGTATCATTCATGGGTTATTGATGGAGCATTATCAGAAGGATTGAGGATTACAGCGCGCGATGATCAAGGTAATATAATGGCTATGGAATCGAAGCATGAACGATTGTAT
>Ga0114981_10000484_pt1 | contig 25867 bp, 25 predicted proteins | sample S_140806_MF_Meta_FD_87028 | JGI IMG/M metagenome (GOLD analysis project Ga0114981, IMG submission 87028) | Freshwater microbial communities from Lake Simoncouche, Canada to study carbon cycling - S_140806_MF_MetaG | ecosystem: Environmental > Aquatic > Freshwater > Lake | place: Lake...
ATTTCGAAAAAGATTTCGCAGCTGCTTACTCCACAAGGAACAAAAGCAGAAGTTGAAATTCTCTTCCAATCCATCGAAGGTTTGCACAACGCAGTTCCGGAACATACTGGCGCTTGGTATTTCTCAGGTAATTATCCAACATGGGGCGGAAACAAAGTAGTGAACCGTGCGTTCATTTACTACATGGAAGGTAAAAACGTGAGGGCGTATTAAATGAAAATGTTTCTGCTGCTTGCTTCTCTGTTGTTTTGCACTACTGCATTTACGCAAGTCGTTGACAACAATGGGCCGAAAGCAGACACGTTGGAATTTGATACAGACACTATCGCATTTCACTATCCATACTTCGGCACACGTATTCCTCCTTTCTTTGGTATTGTTGGAGGATACGAAGGATTCAATAATCCATGTTGGGAAGCAGGTGTGATATTTCACATGGCCGACTACAATTCGGACAATGCGTGGGGGAGCATGGTTGGTTTTGCCGGCACTTTCAAGAAGTCGCTGAAAAACGATTTGAAAACGATCGAAGCCGAAGCGGGAATTTACACCCCATTTTCAATTGGCGTTGGACTCAATGGAAACTTTTATCAGGGCACACGCACAGTAGGTTTCCGTCCATTCATTGGAACATCTTGGTATCACTTTCAATTTCTTGCGGGTTACAATTTCCTTTCGAAGAAAAGAAATGATCTTGCGGAAATTGATCAGTTCACGTTGAAAATTCGTTATGTAATTCCGGTTGCGCGTATTTATAAAGCAGGGACTCCTAATCCCGGAAACAATTACTGATGATAAACAACCTCGTGCGTTTTCGTGGAAAGTTGACCCTGAAAAAACCAGTATTAAAAACCGGTGGGCACACGAACACCGTTTTGTTGTTACTGTTATTCATTTGTTCCGGAGTTGCTGCACAGAATGGAAACCTCGTGGGCGACCCCGAGCAAAAGGTCGTATATGACACCATCGCGTTTCACTATCCCTATTATGGCAAGCGCGTTCCTCCGTTCCTTGGAATCGTCGCCGGCTATGAAGGATACCGTAACAATTGCTGGGAAGCAGGTATCGCCCTAAACATGATTGATACTTACAATCCAGAAAGATCCAACGGTGCTATTGTTGGTTTCATATTTACCTATAAACAATCGCTTGAGAACGACCTAAAAACAGCAGAGGCGGAAGCAGGACTCTACTCCCCGTTTTCTATTGGAGCAGGATTCAGTGAGAGTTTTTACATGGGCACACGCACTTTCGGATTCCGACCTTTTGTAGGAACATCGTGGTATCATCTGCAGGTGATGTTGGGTTATAATTTCTATTCGAAAAATCGTAACGAACTTGCCGAACTTGATAATCTTACTGTTAAGGTAAGGTACGTTTTACCGGTTGTCAGAATATTCAAAAACAGAATACCCAATCCGGGAAACAATTATTGATGGCACAGGTCAGAAATTTCCTTCGCAACACGAATGTTCCGTGGTTCTTCCGCAAGAAGTTCATTCTGTACTTGTTGCTTATTGTATTGATTCTGTCAATTGGTGCTGCATTCTGGACTTGGGAAAATTATCAGGAAGCACTTGAGCGTGGAGGCAAACTTCGTTGGAAAAAAATCACAGAACCTTTCGCATTGGCGTTGTTGCCACTCATGCTGTATGCAGTGGTCATTTTACTTTGGGTCGCCATTTTCCTGAAACGATTTCAAACAAAAATGCTTCATGATATTCCAACCGTATTCGAAGCACAGCGCGTCCAATTTGAACAAGGAGAATCAGAAATTCGTGAATGGAGAACAACAACGCGCAAGTCTCCGGGTGTGGCTGCTAAAGTTGGATCACTAACCATCACCGACAGAAGAATCATTCACATGCCGTCTATTTCGCACAAGAAAATCGGAATACTGGTTGGAATGGAAAGCCCGGATATCTCTTACTCTATTCCACTCAGTGAAATTGCACAATGCGGATTCGGAATGGATGACAAGCATAAAGATTCGTTCACTGTAATCATGCGCGACGGATCTGCACATTATTTCGGTGGTCCGAACGCTGTGCAAATGAAAATGGTGTTTGAAAAACTCGGATGGAAACAAACGCAAGCGCCTCCGCTCGTGTATTGGGTGAACGCGTAACGTTCTATTTTTTCGGAGGGTCTTTCGGAACCCAAATTCCACTGATGTAATATCGATCGGGCTGCCGGTATTTTCTTCCGGAGCTATCAACAGCAATGATGTCTTTGAACAAAACTCGCTTTCCGCGTGGAGCTTCAATTGGTAAGAGTAGGTATGGTCCACGCATGTGTGCTACCACCCAAATATTACCTGACTTCGGGGGATATTCCACAGTATAGGACACAATGCTGTCGCGATTAGTTGAATCCCATGCAACCAATGGCAGAATTGCAACAACAGGTCGTTTCTTTTTGGCAACATGAAACGTATCCTGAGCAGGCAAGTCAAATGAGGCATTCGCCACAACAATCAACAATATGATGAATACACGAATGCGCATTGTTATATTATTTAACAACATAAACGTTAGAGGGCAATAAGCGCTTCTCTCCGTCCCCGTCTAACGTTCTGATTGACTCAAACCAAACTCTGGTTCCTGAAGGCAATGCGCGTATTTTTTCCTGCACCATTGGCGCAACACCATTTCCACTCATCTCGTAGTCATAATAAGCTCCTCCCAGAGTATATGAAACATGAAAACTGTAAACGCGGGAATCAAGCACCAACGCTGCAATTTCCGTTGCAGGAAGTGTGTCAGGGCGTGACAGATCGCGCAAAGCAGGAACAGAATTTCGAGTCCCGACAACGTATCGAATTGAATTTGACTTTTGCAGAATTCCGTCTTTCAAAACAGTAATTTCACTATAGACAACTACAGACCCTGTTTTTAGCGCTCCAATTTTAGTTATGGTTTCCATTGGCAATTTATTGCCTTGCAAATTCGAAGTTTCAAGTTTTCCATCCTTCGGAATTATTCCAACCTTGCACGACATAACATTACTGTCTAGCGGAATGTAATATCCCGGTTGAACTGTATCCGTGCGTAATGAACCATTGACTTGCGCATATACGCTTTGCACAGTACATAAAATCAACAATAAGAAGATTCGCATAATGATTTGTTTGATTAACGAAATTTACTTCAATTTCTTCACCGAACATAATACGTCCGTGATGGAAGTCGCACCGTAACTCCCTGCTTAGGAGAACTCCTTATTTCGCTCACAATAACTGTAGAATGATGCTGTACTGGAGCGAGACAATAAAAACAGGAGCCTAAGCAAACATGTTCTGTTGCTATTGAACCCGTAACAATAGCAAGGCGAAACGAGACCACACTCGAATCGAGGCATATAAAATTGAAATAGTCAAGTGTGTCACACCCAGTTCCACGTGCACCAGATGTTTGTGCATTTCCACTGAAAGCACTCAAAAGGGTCAAAACAATAATTATCGCTGTTTTCATCGCGCTGTTTTCTTTTCGTAATGCAGGACTTCAAAAAAAGATACACCCGCGCGTTCAATCACTCACCATTTTCATACCTTAGAAGCCTATACACGCGCCATGAAAAAACTTTACATCTTCTTAACAGCAGCTACTTTGAGCATTAGTTCATTTGCTCAAACATTCACCAGCACAGGCACGCAAATTATTCGCGACAACGAATACCATGTCCTCCCGATTGCGGTTACTGGACTTCCAACAGTTGCCGACACCGCTTTCGGATTGTGCAATGTCTGCGTTAACGTAGTTCACACGTATGATGGTGATCTTGATCTTATTCTGATTGCTCCATCGGGCGACTCCATTTTCCTGACGAACAACCAAGGTGGAGGCGGTGATAATTTTAACGGTACCTGCTTTGCCATGAATGCAAGTACCCAAATACAGAATGGTAGTGCACCATTCACTGGATCATACTTGCCCGAATTTACTATCAACAATTTAAATAATGGATCTAATCCGAACGGAACGTGGTTTCTTGCTGTGCGCGACGAAGCACCATCAGATACTGGACATTATGACAACGTAAGCCTTACTTTCTGCAATAATCCACCTCCAACACCTCCAGGGATGTTTGGACCATGCGCTGCCAATAATGGTAACGGTTGTATGTGTCCAGATAGTTCAAGTAATTGCTGGCTGCTTCCTGACATGACCGCAACAGCTGATATCATTACGCAACAGCACACAGAAACTCCTGGAATGATTCGTTTGAGTAACGCAACACCAAACATCGGCTGGGGTCCAATGGAAATCCATGGTTCAAATAGTTGCTGGTGCGATACGGTTCCTGTAAACTGTAGCACCTCTGTTTGTCCGAATGGCAATCCTCCAACACAGAATCTGATCCAACGTGTCTATCGTAAAAATGGTGGTGTAATCACTTCGGTTGATACACTAACTCCAGGTACCATGAGCTACCACCCTTCTCATGGTCACGTACACATCAATGGTTGGTCAGAATTCACTTTGGTAAAAGAAGACACAACCATTGCCAATCCATTGCTATGGCCAGTTGTTGCACAAGGTGCAAAGGTGAGTTTCTGTTTGATTAATCTCGGGGACTGCTCAAACAACAATGGCTGGTGTCTGGATACAAATGGTAATGTTCTTACCATGCAAGATATTCCTAATGCTCCATTTGGTGTAGTAAGTGGTTGCGGAACTGATCAAGGAATTTACACTGGTATGCTCGATATCTATGATCAGAATTTGCCGGACATGTACATCGATCTAACCAATGTCTGCAATGGTGATTACTACATCATTTCATATACCGATCCTGATAACAATTTCATTGAGCAGAATGAAAACAATAACTGGGTTGCTGTACCAATCACATTGACGCAACAAGCCATGCCAATTACTACTGGCTTTAATACTGTTGCGCAGTCGGGCACCACAGTAACATTCAGTTTCAACAACACGGATGTTTCTTCTTGGATGTGGAATTTCGGTGATGGAAACTTCAACTTAACGAATAACCCAGTAACACATACCTACACCACACCTGGAACATACACCGTTACATGTTATATGGAAAACGCATGTGGAACTTTTTCTGACACACAAATTGTGGTTATCACTGGACTTGAAGAATACGGAAACTTCTCACAAAGTATGTTGCAAGCAGCACCGAACCCAACAAACGAAAGCACCCAATTAACTTGGACCATGCCTGAAAATGGTGCAATGAAGCTGGAGCTTTACAATATTCTTGGCGAGAAAGTGGCTGATCTTGGTTCAGGAAGTGCTGCAGAAGGCGAACACAAAACCAATCTTGATTTCTCCGCACTAGAGCTGGCAAGCGGTTCATACTTTGTTCGCCTGTCAACACCAAACCACAATGCCACATTAAAATTGGTGTATACGGAACAATAGACAACATGAGTACGATACAGAAAGAGCAGTTCTAACCCGAACTGCTCTTTTTTCGTCTTCGTTTGCTCTATTATCACTCTCAAAACCCTGTTTTTGGGCTGAAAATGGCGGAGTCATGAACAAGTAAGAAATTCCAAATTTCACTTGACTCGTGACGTGATTTTGGAGTACCTTGTTATCGGCGAACAATTTATAATATGAAGACCCCCATAAAACCACTTCTGTGGATTTTGGCTTTGCTTTGCGTTTGTAACTACGGTTACTCACAAACAAAGGCAAATCCTGCAGCTACAACCCGAACCATTGGTGGTGGATATTCGGATCTATCCTTTGTTGAAAACAAGGGACAGTTCCCATTTGTGAATACACTTTCCGCGCCCGATGATATTCATTTCGGTGTTCAGATTGGTAAGATTCTCGCATGTTTCAGTCCTGATGGAGTATACTTCTCCCAAACAGAAGCGAAAAAAGAAGAGCGGGATGGTAAGCGACGCGCTCGTGAAAAGTCAGGTAAAAATCCAATGGAGTCCAAACAGGAATTCGAACGCGAGAAAAAAGAACACGCGAAAGGTGAACCTGAAACAGAAACAGAACAGGCTTGGATTTCATTTGTAGGATGTAACAAAAATGTTGTCATCGAAGGAACAGGAAGTGCGGGAGACTATTACACTTACACCGACAAAAATAATCCGAACCAAACGATCACTGCTTACGGTTACAAGAAAATTACCTACAAAAATCTTTATCCGTTCATTGACCTGATTTATGTTTTTGATGAACGTGGTGGATTCAAATATCAATTTGAAATTCATCCGGGTGGCGATCCTTCGGAAATCCAAATGAAGTGGAACAACAAATGCGGAATGGTATTGGATGCTTCGGGCAATGCAATCATCAACTCTCCTGTTGGACCTTTCACTGATCACGCACCTAGCTCTTGGGTTAGTAGCGCAATCAAAACACCTGTTGCTTCGTCTTTTGTTCTTAAGAACAATACACTCAGTTTTTCTGTAGATAATTACGACAACACAAAAACGCTGGTCATCGATCCGTGGACAATCAATCCTGCTTTCGTTACATTCAATGATGCCTTTGATGTGCGTCCGGATGCCGCAGGAAATGTGTATGTATATGGTGGTGGCGCTCCTTACACGCTTAAGAAATTCACCAACGTCGGCGTTTTGCTTTGGACATTCACGAATGCAGTTGCGTCGTTCTACTATTCCGACTTTGCACTTGATGCTGCTGGAAATCCATTCTTAGTGTATGGGCCATGGGGCGATCAATGTGTTCAGTTGTCGCCAGCTGGAGTCGTTAATTACATCATTCCAACAGTGAATGCCGGTCGAGAAACGTATCGTGTGTGTTTCAATCCGATTACAAGTATGATGGATGTTATGGGAATGGAACTGGTAACGGGTCTTGATCCTATGATTCTTCAGATTAATCCAGTAGGTGGAATCTATTCCCCTTCGGTATTGAATACGAGCAGTACCAGTGCCGAGTTTCGTGCAATGTGTGTCGACGGAACCAATGGAGATATTTTCGGCATGAGTTGGGCTGGATCCGGTTCTGTAAATCCAGTTGACAATTTCATTTGGAAATTGAACTCTGGCTACGTGAGTCAATGGTCAATTCAAGACGGATACAACTTGAATGAAATTGATGCGAGTTCTACAGACTCTGATTTCTCAGGATACAACGGTTTAGCTGTTGGATGTTTTCTATTTTCGTATGATGGTGTAACGGTTAAGAAATGGGACAAAGCGACTGGTGCGTTGCTCTCACAAGTAACTGTTACTAGCACTACACAATATACAGTTGGTGGTATTGCTACTGATGCATGCGGATATGTTTATGTTGGAACTACGAACTCTGTAATTCAATATGATGCCAACCTTACAGTACTCAACACTATTGCAACAACAGGAATGGTGTATGATGTTTGTCTTGGCTTGAACGCAGGAGAAGTACTCGCATGTGGTGCTGGATTTGTTTCATCTCTCACATTCCCCGTGAGCACTTGTTCACCAACAACTTCAGTTACCGCAACACCATCTTCAGGATGTCCATGCGACGGAACAGCTACTGTATCTGCTCAAGCGGCATGTGTTGGCGGAAACTTTACGTACAACTGGCTTCCTACTGGTGGAACAAATGCGACTGCAACGAATCTTTGTCCCGGAACATACTCTGTTCTGATCACTGACGTAACCAACAACGTAGTCGATACACAAACAGTAGTTGTTACTGGAACTCCAGTTACAGTCACTGGCGCTGTTACGTCTGTGAATCCTACTTGTCCGAATGCACAAAACGGAACTGCAACTGTTACTCCATCAGGTGGAACTGCACCGTACACTTATCTCTGGACACCAAGCAATCAAACAACTGCAACTGCAACAGGACTTGGACCAGGAAACTATGTTGTTACGATTTGGGATGTAGATAGTTGTTCTTCTCAGCAAACTGTTACGCTTACAGCTCCTCCTCCATTCACAGTGGCAACTTCTGCGGTTGCTCCTATTCTGTGCTTCGGTGATTGCAATGGAAGTGTAACAGCAACTCCTGCAGGTAACGGTCCATATACATACAGTTGGAATTCCGCTCCTGTTCAAACAACGCAAACAGCAACTGCGCTCTGTGCCGGTACGTACGTAGTAACAGTTTCAGATTCGAATAACTGTTCTACACTCGACACTATTACAATTGCGCAACCAACGGCTCTAAACTTGCAAGCAAGTCCTGGTGTGTCTGTATGTTCTGGTGTGTGTTCGAATATCAGCATTCTCGCCAATGGAGGTACACCTAACTATAGTTATCTATGGATGCCTGGTGGACTCACAACATCATCCATTACTGTTTGTCCAACGGCAACAACGATGTACACGGTTACAGTTACAGACAACAACAACTGTCTGCGAATAGATTCTGTGCTCGTCACCATCTTACCTCCTCCAGCACCAGTGTTCAGTGTTGATCAACAAACAGGCTGCGAATTACATTGTGTAACGTTCACCAACCAAACACCGAACTCTGCAACAATTACATGGTTGTATGGCGACAACTCACAAGGAAGCAGTTTACAGCACTGTTATGTAGCAGGAACGTATGATGTTTCGTTGGTTGTTATTGGAACAAACGGCTGTTCGGATACAGTAACCTATGCAAATTACATTACCGCATATACGAATCCGATTGCAAGTTTTACAGTTAGCAATGACTACGTTTCTTTGTGGGAGCCGACTATTTGTACTGCAGATCAATCAACGAATGCAGTTGCATGGGCATACAATTTCTATGATCCGAATAATCCCGGACTTGACATCACGCAAAGCCCTTGTCATTTGTACAGCGATACCGGAACATATTGTATTCAATTGCAAGTAACCAGTGTTGATGGTTGTATGGACACAACAGAAGTGTGCGTAGAAATCTACGAAGAAACAGGAATCGTGTATATTCCAAACACATTCACTCCGAATGGTAGTGGCTTGAACGATTTATTCCTGCCGGTAGGAACGGGAATCAGCACAACAGATTATCACTTCATGATTTTCGACAGATGGGGAATGCTCATTTGGGAAACGTACACTTGGGGTGAAGGATGGAATGGCGTTCCGAAAGGCGGATCTGAAATTGCGCAGATTGATACGTACGTGTGGAAAATATCCTGCAAAGATGAAATCGGAAGTACGATTTCAAGAATAGGTCATGTCAATCTGATAAAATAGGAATTTCTGAATAAAAAAAGATCCGCGTAAGTGCGGATCTTTTTTTTATTCTATAATGCACGTATTGCATGACGACCAGCTAGTCCTTCGGCCGTTTATACACCGGCACCGTAGAACATGGCTCACCATACATAATGCTTTTCACCACCGGCTGTAGCACACGAGTCAATTCAATGTAAGCTGTTTTGGGAACAGGCTTGTCACCGCAACCTTTAATCACCACACGTGCGTCGCGGTATTGTTCTGGATCAAATGCAGAAAGTACTTCGGTGAACAAAACCGTCTCCAGTTTTTCAAGATCACCAAACACAATCTTTTTAGTAAAAGGTTGCATCGCAGATGCAAGCAGCATCCACGTCCAATCGGGAATGATAGCATCCGCAGTACACGTCAAAGCCACATACTTGTTCGTGTATTGCGACCAAACATGAGAAGCGATGAACGTGCGAAAATCTTTTTCACGAAGAATCAATCCCTGAAACAACTGGTCTTTGATGTCAAACAAAACGCGCTCGCCCTCCGGATACATTTCTCCAAGGTCGATGGTGATAAGACCACTGTTCGCTACTTTGTTTACTATTTCTTCCATGATAATTGTCAGATCGAGTAGTTTCGCTTTTTGTCCATTTCGATACGCTTCGCACTCAATATGACAAAAAGCGAAACGTACCGAGAGCTGACAATTACATAAACCCTAGTTCCAACTGCGCTACTTCACTCATCATATCCTTGTCCCACGTTGGCTCAAATGTAATTTCCACTTTCACCGACTTAATTCCAGGAACGTCTTTTGTCTTCTGCTCCACTTCCGCAGGCAGCGTTTCCGCAGCCGGACAATTAGGTGAAGTCAATGTCATTTGAATATTCAAATCATTGTCGTCATTGATATTGATTTCATAAATCAATCCCAGTTCCCAAATGTCTACGGGAATTTCAGGGTCATAGCACGTCTTGATTGCGTCAATTACTTTTTGCGCAAGCTGTGCATCCTTGGATATTATAATAGTATTCATCGTGTTCAGTTCTTCGCTGATAATGCCAATGCATCCAGCTTCATTTGTTTTACCATTGACACCAATCCGTTCGCGCGTGTTGGTGAAAGATGTTGCTTCAATCCTATTTTGTCAATGAAAGTTAAGGGCGCATCGACAATTTCCTTTGCAGTGTGTCCGGACAGCACACGAACAAGCAACGCCACAACTCCTTTGGTAATGATCGCATCACTATCTGCATGAAAAATCACATTACCTTCTTGCAATTCGCTAAATAACCAAACTCTGCTCTGACAACCTTTGATTAATCGCTCATCCGACTTCCACCCTTCGTTCATTGGTGCGAGCGACTTCCCAAGATCAATGATGTATTGATACTTATCGTCCCACTGCTCGAACATATCAAACTCTTCAATTATTTCGTTTTCAATCGCAGCAATATCCATCTCAGCTCAACATTTTCAATGCCTTTTCCAAGGCACGCATGAATAAATCAATTTCCAATTTCGTATTGTACAAACCAAACGAAACACGAACTGTTCCCGGAATTCCAAACCTCTGCATCAACGGTTGCGTACAATGGTGTCCGGTGCGAACAGCAATTGCCTGTTGATCCAGGATTGTTCCTAAATCGAAGGGATGAATATTTCCCACTATGAAAGAAATTACGCCAGCCTTATGTGGTGATGTTCCTATGAAACGGATATCATTGATCTTCTTCAATTGTTCGGTAGCGTAAATCAAAAGTTCGTGTTCGTGCGCGGCAATGGATTTCATTCCTATGGCACTCACATAATCCAACGCAACGCCCAAGGCAATTGCACCTTCGATATTCGGAGTGCCTGCTTCAAACTTTAATGCACCATCAATGTATTCCGTCTTCTCAAATTTGACCGTCTTAATTATTCCTCCACCCGATTGATACGGAATCATTTCATTGATACGTGCGCTCTTGGCGTACAAAATACCAATACCTGTAGGCGCATAAACTTTATGTCCTGAAAAAGCATAGAAGTCGCAATCCAGATCCTGCACATCAACCCACATATGCGGTACAGCCTGAGCTCCATCCACAAAAACAGGAATGTTATGCGCGTGAGCCAAACTGATCATCTCTTTTGCAGGGTTGATTGTACCCAATGTATTCGAGACGTGTGTGAACGCAAACAGCTTTGTCTTCGGAGTGAAATATTCTGAAAGCGAGGAAAACTCAATCTCTCCTGAATCAGTAACAGGAACAACACGAAGAACCGCCCCTTTTTCTTCACACAAAACCTGCCATGGAAGAATATTGGAGTGGTGTTCCATTCCGGTAATCAATACTTCGTCTCCTGCATTCAGTCTGTCACGAAGCCATGAATGCGCAACTAGGTTGACGCTTTCAGTTGTGCCTCTTGTGAAAATAACCTCCTGATCAGAAGTTGCGCCTAAATGATTCTGCACCTTCTTACGAGCATTTTCATACGCAGCAGAAGCTTCCTGGCTCAGCGTGTGAACGCCACGATGAATATTCGCGTTGTAGGAAGAATAGTAGTTGACGATTGAATCAATTACTAAAGAAGGCTTCTGTGTTGTTGCACCATTGTCGAAATACACCAACTGTTTACCATTGACCACTCGGGAAAGAACAGGGAATTGGCTGCGGAATTTCTCCACATCGTAGTGCAACGTCAACTCCGCTTCCTTATTCATTTGTGCTATGCCATGATATGATTCAAACGATTATCGAGGTAAGCTACCACTGCTTCGTTCGGGACATTATTCACAATTTCCTCCGCAAATGCACGTACAAGTAATTTCCTCGCTGAGCGTTCACCAATTCCACGTGCTCGCAAATAAAACAGTGCTTCTTCATTCAAACGACCGGTAGAAGTACCATGCGAGCATTTTACATCATCGGCATAAATTTCAAGCTGCGGCTTTGTATTGATGGTAGCATCGTCACTCAAAAGAATATTTCTGTTCGTTTGATATGCATTGGTCTTCTGTGCATCACGACGGACAAATATCTTACCATTGAAAACTGCAGTTGATTTGCCATCCATCACACCTTTGTACAACTCATTACTCATGCAATGCGGAACTGTATGATCCACTATTGTGTGATTGTCTATTACACGATTCTTGTCCGCCAGATAGAGCCCGTACAAATGTGATTCTGTATGCGGTTCTGTAAAAACAATATTCAAATTATTGCGCACCCAAGCACCATCAACTGTGAACGTATACGTTTTATAATTGCTGCCTTTAGACGCAGCAACACATGTCGTATTGACCTGGTGACCGGCAATACCTTCCACTTGCAAACGATAGTGATCAAGGTGAGCATTCGTATGTGCAATAACTTCGGTAACAACGTTGGTCAATGTTTTCACCGGACCGATTGTTTCAAACGACTCGATAACTTCCGCTTTCGAATCCCGTTCAGCAACAATAAGATTGCGCGGATGAAATGTAGATGCTGCTTCGTTACAAGCGATATGAAGAATGTGAATCGGAACTTCGCTTTGTGTATTTGATGCGATGTGTACAAACACTCCGCCTTCACTCACTGCAGTATTCCATGCAATGAAAGAATCACTCTCAGGATTTGCCTGGTGCGCATAATACTTCTTTGCGATTTCATCTGAAACAACAGCGTCTGCAATTGATTTCACTGTAATTCCCTGAGGAATACGATCGAGATTGCTCAGTGCAGGAACAAAAACTCCGTTCACAATGACCAACTTCGCCGCACCGGGAATTACGGTCATTCGGTCCACATCCAACTGAGAAACTTCTCTGATCACAGGCGCATTCGACATGAATTCACCAATGCGAAAAAGGCCTTCAGGATTGATGTACTTGTAGTCCTCCCACTTGCGCGTAGGGATGCCGTTCTCCTGAAAATAAGCCAATGCTTTGCGACGGAGTTGTGCATCTCCAGACAAAGAAGGAAGCTTCCCTTCTATTCCGTTCAGCAGGCGCGATGTTAATTTATTCTCTGCTACAGCGTTCATGCTTCAACGTTTTGTGCTTCGGATTTAATCCAGTCGTAACCTTTCTCTTCCAGCTCTAGTGCCAATTCCTTCGGTCCTGATTTTACAATTCGTCCGTTGTAAAGTACGTGCACAAAATCAGGAACGATATAATCGAGCAAGCGCTGATAGTGAGTAACAACAATGAAGGAGCGATCAGGAGTGCGCAGCTTGTTCACGCCGTTAGCCACAATGCGCAACGCATCGATATCCAATCCTGAATCCGTTTCATCGAGAATTCCTAGCTTAGGCTCAAGCATCGCCATTTGGAAAATTTCGTTGCGCTTCTTCTCTCCACCAGAGAAGCCCTCGTTAACTGAACGACCAGTAAGTTTTCCGTCAAGCTCCACTAACTTCTGCTTCTCCTTTACAAGAGCAAGAAATTCTTTCGCTTCAATCGGACCTAATCCTTTGTATTCGCGAATTTCATTCAGTGCGGTTTTCAGAAAGTTGATGTTGCTCACACCGGGAATCTCAATCGGATATTGAAATGCAAGGAAAAGTCCTTCGCGTGCGCGATCCTCTGCAGACATTTCCAATAAATCTTTCCCTCCGAAAGAAACAGATCCGTCGGTTACTTCGTATTCTTCTCTACCTGCAAGTACAGAAGCGAGCGTGCTTTTTCCAGAACCGTTTGGTCCCATGATGGCATGCACTTCAGCTGCTTTTACTTCGAGATTCAATCCGCGGAGGATTTCTTTTCCGTCGACACTTGCGTGTAAATTTTTTATTGAGATCATTATTCCGAAAAGTTTGAAAGTTCTAAAGTTTGAAAGTTAGCAGAGTATTCAGGAACCTCTTCCTTCACTTCGCCACTTGAATTTTGTAAATATTTCATTAGTCCACTTATCATTTTACTTACAGATATGACCCGAGCCATCAGATCTTCTGTAGTTTCATTTGTGATATAATTCAGATCATTTGCAACATACAATTGTGCGCGCAATTCCGCCGCTGAAGCTTTCGCGATATTAAGAAAGAAGAGAAATTGCTTAACGCTACTTCTTTCAAATCCTTCAGCAATGTTTGAAAGAATAGAAATGCTGCATCTCCGGATTTGCCGGGTAAGGTCAAAGTCCTTGGCGAATTGGCCTTGCTGAGTTACAGAATAAATAAGTTTATTCAACTCGCGCGCCTTTTGCCACGCAATAATGTCTTCAAACCTTTCTATTCTAGCCATAACATCAACTAACCAACTTTTGAACTTTCAACCAATTATCTTTCTAACATTCAAACTAAATTTACCCTACAGACCCTTCAAGAGAAACGGCAAGCAGCTTTTGTGCTTCCACTGCAAATTCCATCGGCAACTGATTCAATACTTCTTTACAATATCCATTTACAATTAATCCGATTGCTTTTTCCGTATCGATACCACGTTGCTTGCAATAGAAAATCTGATCTTCTCCGATCTTCGATGTTGTTGCTTCGTGCTCCACAATTGCACTCTTGTCGTGAATTTCGATATACGGAAACGTGTGCGCTCCGCATTGATCGCCCATCAACAAGGAGTCGCACTGCGAAAAGTTTCTTGCGTTTGATGCGCCTTTAGCAACGCGAACCAATCCGCGGTAACTGTTATTGCTTTTGCCGGCAGAAATTCCCTTTGAGATAATTGTACTCTTCGTGTTCTTTCCAATGTGCAGCATCTTTGTTCCGGTATCCGCTTGCTGCATGTTGTTGGTTACAGCCACTGAATAGAATTCGCCGGTTGAGTTGTCTCCCTTAAGAATGACAGAAGGATATTTCCACGTGATGGATGAACCTGTTTCTACTTGTGTCCACGAAATTTTTGAATTCGATCCCAGGCAAATTCCACGCTTAGTTACGAAATTGTAGATGCCGCCCTTCCCGTTTTTATCTCCTGGATACCAGTTCTGCACAGTGGAATATTTTACTTCGCCGTCTTTCTGTGCTACGATTTCTACTACTGCTGCGTGCAACTGATTTTCGTCGCGCTGCGGAGCAGTACATCCTTCGAGATAACTTACGTAAGCACCTTCTTCTGCAACGATCAATGTTCTTTCGAATTGTCCCGTTCCGCTGGAGTTAATACGGAAATACGTGCTCAATTCCATTGGACAACGAACACCTTTTGGAATATGACAAAATGACCCATCGCTGAATACTGCTGCGTTCAATGCTGCAAAATAATTGTCTGTGTATGGTACAACCGATCCCATGTATTTCTGAATGAGATCTGGATGTTCCTGCACAGCTTCGCTGAATGAACAGAAAATGATTCCCTTTTCTGCGAGAACTTCTTTGAAGGTTGTCTTCACAGAAACACTGTCGATTACAGCATCAACAGCAATGCGCGATTCCATTCCTACCAAACGCTTCTGTTCTTCCAATGAAATGCCCAGCTTCTCGAATGTCTTCACCAATTCTGGATCAACTTCATCCATGCTGTTCACTACAGGCTTCTTCTTAGGTGCAGCATAGAAACTGATTTCCTGCAAATCAATTGAGGGATAATCCAAATGCGCCCAATGCTTCGGTTCGGCCATTGTTAACCAATGACGAAATGCCTTAAGGCGATACTCCAACATCCATTCTGGTTCATTCTTTTTCTTCGAGATGAAACGCACGATGTCTTCATTCAATCCTTTCGGCGCAAATTCTGTATCAATGTCAGAAACAAATCCGTATTTGTAATCTGAAGCGATATGCTCTTCTAATATTTCGTTTTTCTCAGCCATAATAAACAATGAAATTCACTTGGAAAGTGTAAAAGTTGAAAAAGTTCAATACGCTGAATGCGATAAAAGAACCATCAAACTTTTTACTTTACACTGAAAAAGATTCGCCGCAACCGCACGTGCGAGAAGCGTTCGGATTGTTAAATACAAATCCCTTTCCGTTCAGTCCACCGGAATAATCCAACTCAGTTCCTGCCAGATAAAGGAAACTCTTACGGTCAATAACTATCTTGATTCCCTTGTCTTCGAAGGCTTGATCTCCCTCCCGCATAACATTGTCGAATTCCAACTTATAAGACAAGCCAGAACATCCACCACTATCTACTCCGACACGAATAAATGAATCAGCAGGCTTGTTTTCTTGTTTAATTAGCTCAATCGCATGAGCCTTGGCATTCTCACTAACTGTTATCATATTGATTGTCAGTTATTTAATGTTTTATTCTTATTTAGATTAAATCTAAAGTTGCGACAAAAATACCTAGTTTTTGGTATTTGTGCAATGATTTTCGACGGTAATTAATCTGAAATCGATAATTGAACCTGATACAAAAGTTCTCTGACTGAATACATCGTGCATAAAGTGGGTAATCGTTAAACATTCGTTACAACTTGAATTGTGAGATCTGAACTGCTATGACGCGAGCAGGATGTACCGAATATGTTGCTTGACATAGTCGATAATCTAACGAAACGTAAACGCCTGCCAGTTCAAGTAGAATGAATTGGTAGAATTACTTCTGGGTAGGTGTCGCGAATGGCCTGTAATCCTGCATCCGTGCAAGAATCCGTACCTTTGCGACATGTTAGAGAATAAAGCACGCACGCCTATTTCCGAAGTCGGTGAATTTGGACTCATCAAGCATCTTACCGAAAATATCAAACTCAAGCATGCCACATCCTTGAAAGGTATTGGTGATGATGCTGCAGTAATTGATAATGGGGGAGAAACAGTTACTGTGGTGTCTACGGACATGCTAACAGAAGGTGTGCATTTCGATCTAACCTACGTTCCACTTAAGCACCTAGGATACAAAGTTGCCACGGTAAACTTTTCGGACATATGCGCAATGAATGCAGTTCCGAAACAACTGCTTATTTCAATTGCGGTTTCAAGTCGCTTCCCGATTGATGCGCTGGAAGAATTATATTCCGGAATATTGATCGCCTGTGAACGATACAATGTAGATCTTGTTGGCGGCGACACTACTTCTTCTGTTTCAGGTCTGACAATTTCTGCAACAATTATCGGCGAAGGGATAAAAGACAAACTTGTTTACCGTAATGGTGCTAAAGAGAAAGATCTTATTTGCGTTACCGGCGATTTGGGTGGAGCATACGTTGGCCTTCTTCTTCTTGAAAGAGAGAAAGGTGTTTTCGCAAGCGCTCCGGGCGCACAACCTGAACTAGAAGGAAACGATTACATTCTCGAACGCCAACTCAAACCAGAGGCGCGCATTGACATTCCGATGTTGTTCAGTGAAATTGGTTTACAACCGACCTCAATGATTGACATCTCAGACGGACTTGCTTCTGAACTCATGCATCTTTGCACGCAATCAGAATTAGGCGCTCAACTCTACGAAGAAAAAATTCCGCTCGATCCAATGACTTACGAGCGCGCTCGCGAATTCAACCTCGATCCAACTACATGTGCAATGAATGGTGGAGAAGACTATGAATTGCTTTTCACGATCAACGCAGATGATTTCGAGAAAATCAAAGGCAATCCAGACATCACAGTAATCGGTTATATGACGGACAAAAATTCCGGTGTCAACCTGATTTCAAAATCCAACTCCAGTCATCCGATTGTTGCTCAGGGTTGGGATTCGCTTAAGAAGTAATCTGATTGAACAACCGCAAAGGTCTCCTTTACAAAGACAATCGCTGCAAAAGTTTGCCTAATTGATTTGGCACCTTGAAAATAGTCGAAATGAACTTTTTCAGAGGTGGTTCTTTTTAACTCCTGATTGGAGTCTAAGTCAAAGTGCTTCCGAAATAGTTGAGAAAAACCTGAATCAGCGAAGTTCCGCTTGTAAAGCAATACTGCCCAAAAGTATATTTTAGTCGACACCTTTCATTCTAACTGTTAACTTAGTTCCATGGTCAGAAGAATGCTGACGCACTGGAGGCGTCTGTATGTAATGTTGCTCATGGTATTTTTGGCGCCATTTGCAACGCGTGCCCAATCCTATCACTTTCGCAATTACTCGGTGGATGAAGGTTTGCCTTTTGTTCAGGTATTTACCATTTACCAAGATGCACAGGGTTATTTGTGGACTGGTGGCTACGGCGGACTCAGCAAGTTTGAAGGTTTTCAATTCACCAATTATTCTCCGCTTTCCGGATTACCCAATCACTGGGTCACCTCTCTAACAGAATATGAAAACGGGTCATTGTGGGTTGGAACAATTGAAGGACTAGCGAAACTGGAAAACAATGTTTTCACCACATACACTGCAAATGATGGATTACCATCTGATCAGATCACCTGCCTTATTCGTGATGAACGCAACAACCTTTTTGTAGGAACAACCAATGGTTTAGCCAAATTGGAAGGAAATAAATTCACGACCCTGCAACTAGATTCCGCTCTCTCTAAAATCCAAATAAATTGCTTTTATCAGGAACCTAACAAAGGCAAAATATGGATTGGAACCAATGAAGGCGTTTTCGAATACAGTAACGGAACATTTACACCGCATCAATTTCCGCTATTCTATGAAAATGATATTCGTGCCATCAGTAAAGATAAATCTGGACATATCGTTGCAGGAACAGTTGATGGGCTTTTCCAATTGGAGAACACCATTTTCAAACAGTTCATTACCCCGCCTGGTACAGAAATTCCTGCAATCAATTGCATGATGACCGACATCAGTGGAGTGCTTTGGATAGGCGCAGATAATGGACTCTTCACATTTGACGGTACTTCATTTAAAGAAACCAAAATCTCCAATGACCTTAATGCAGAAAAAGTGGTCAGCATCTTCAATGATTTCGAAAATAATGTTTGGTTAGGAACCCACTCCGGGCTCTTCCGTTTTCGTGGAAGAGGTTTTGTGAGCTACGGAATTGAAGATGGATTAACTAGCAACTTCGTGTATGGAATTACAAAAGACAATGCCGGGCAAATGTGGTTTTGCTCTGAGTCTGGAGGAGTCTTTCGCTATGACGGTTCTACTTTTTCTGGATATGGAAAAAGAGAAGGAATGCCGTCCAACAAAACAAATGCCGTGTTCGCACAGCCCGATGGTTCTGTTTTGGTTGGAACCACCAATGGCCTCGTGCAATTTGCCGGAAACAGAATTTCTCGCGTCTTCACCCGCAAAGATGGACTGTACAATGATAGCGTCAATGTGATTATGCGCGATCCGAAAGGAGCACTATGGCTTGGCGGAAATTCTGGCATTACCAAATTTGAGAATGGAAAGTGTACTCCATACGCACTTCCAAAAAATGAGCAACGGCCAGACGTTTGGTCTATGCTCGTTGACTCGAAAGGTCGATTTTGGGTAGGAACTTACCTAGGAGGTTTATACCAATTTGAGAATGGGTTATTTCATGAAGTGGGGAAAGAAATGGGTATTAATGCCGATTCTTATTTTGGGATCTGCGAAGACAGAACGGGTAATATTTATTTCGCTACACTGGACGGAGTATACATTTACAACGGAAATAAGGTAGATAGCCTTCGCGAACAACATGGCTTGAATTCAGATTTGGTGTACACCATGGGTATTGACAGAACCAAAGAATTTCTGTGGATCGGAACAAACCAGGGTGTGAATAAATTTGATGTGAACGAATACAACCGCTCAGGGAACAAAGTTGTTTACACCTTCGGAAAAGAAGAAGGTTTCTCGGGTGTGGAATGTAACACAAACGGAGTCTTCGAAGAAGAAGACGGAACTATCTGGTTCGGAACCGTAAACGGTCTTCTACAATATAACCCTACTGAATATCGTCCCAACCCATACTATACGAAGACAAACATCACCAAAACATCATTGTTTTATCAGGACACCTTGCTCGCTCAACATGCAGAACTGGCATATTACGAAAACAGTATTTCATTTGAATACGTTGGAATCTGCCTCACGAATCCATCCAAAGTAAGATACCGCTACAAATTGGACGGATTCGAAACTGAATTCTCGCCACCTACTCGAGAGAAAATTGCGCGCTACTCGAATCTTCCTGCCGGACAATATACATTCGAGGTCATCAGCTGCAACAACGAAGGCTTGTGGAATGAAGCGCCGGCAATGTTTACATTCAAAATTGCAGCACCATACTGGAAAAAGTCGTGGTTTTGGTTATTGATCACATCAGTAGTTGTAGCGCTACTTACACTCGCAATTTTCTGGCGGATAAAACAAATCAAGGCGAAAGAGCGCAGTGAAGCGGAGATGCGCGTAGCACTAGCGGGGAATGAATTGAAGGCATTAAGGGCGCAAATGAATCCACATTTTGTATTCAATTCATTAAACTCTATTCAACACTTTATTCTAACGAATAAGGCTGGAGATGCAGGAAAATATCTCAACAAGTTCGCGCGACTCATGCGTGTCATTCTTAATAATTCGGAAAAATCGGCAATTACCATTCGTGAAGAAATGGAATACCTGCAATTGTACATGGAACTCGAAGCCATGCGCTTTGACAATAAATTCACATGGCATGTTGAAATTGCAGATGATATCGACACGGATTATTTCGAAATTCCGGCAATGTTACTTCAGCCTTATGTTGAAAATGCAATTCTACATGGATTAACTCCTCGCGGTGAAGGTGGGCGACTTGATATCATTCTCCGCATGCAAGGAAATAATCTCATATGCAGAATCACCGACAATGGAATTGGTCGCGAGAGCGCACGCGAAATGCGTCAACTCTCTGGTAGAAAAGATCACCGTTCTTTGGGAATGAAAATTACATCTGATCGACTTGAACTGATTAACAACCTACAAGGCTCACATTTGAGCATGACCATCACAGATTTAAAACATGAAGATGGCTCGGCAGCAGGAACACAAGTTGATATATTCATACCGGTTTCCTAATTTGGCACATTATAACATATACTATGATCAACGCAGTAGTTATTGAAGATGAGAAAAAGAGCATGGAAGTACTTCTGGCGCTCATAAAAGTAAATTGCCCTGATATCAATATCGTGGGCACCGCAAATTCAGTGGCTTCAGGCGTTGAACTAGTGAAGAAGGAATCTCCAAATCTGATTTTTCTCGACATTGAAATGGCCGACGGCAGCGGTTTCGACTTACTTGAGCGTGTGGGTAATAGCAACTATGATGTAATTTTCACAACTGCCTCTGATGCGCATGCCTTGAAGGCAATCAAATTCAGTGCTATCGATTATCTCCTAAAGCCTATTGATGGTGATGAATTAAAAGTAGCGTGTGATAAATTGAAAGAGAAAACACCGAATGATGCCAGCTTGGAGAATCTTCGCTTTCTGCTTTCCAATTTCAAGAAACCATCTGAACAATATTCGAAAATCACACTTCCTACCGGAAACGCTTACGAAATTGTGAATGTAAAAGATATTATTCGCTGCGAAGCAGATGGAAGCTACACCACCTTCTTTCTCGAAAGCAAAAAGAAATTGCTCGTCTCTGCTTCATTGAAGCATTATGAAGATCTTCTTCCTCCCGAAGACTTCATTCGTGTACACCATCACCACCTTATTAATATGAATCACGTAGTTCGCTATCTGAAAACAGATGGTGGTTACGCTGTGATGTCTGATGGCACGCAAATTGAAATATCAAGACGCAAGAAGGAAGCCTTCATTGCACGCTTGAACAAAGCCTGAACCCCTTCCCTGTATGTTACATTGAGCGATTCAATCATTCGCTCTGACCGTTTACAGACAATTCTGTCCGTTCGCAGAAGTGCGTTCGCCAGTTAATCACTTTTCTTTCCCGTTTACTTTACGCGAATCGCCACATACACAAAGTCGCTATCCTTTCCCTGAGCACCTGCGTAATATTGGTATAGAAATCAGGGTAACAACTGAGAGTACAATATCGAATTCGCTCATTGAAAATTAATTGAAGACTTAAAGAGCCGGGCCCTGAGCCTAAGGGTGTAAACTGATTGCCGGCGTATTCGGGGATGTTGCGTCAGCAGTAAGTTACACCCGGCTCTTTATAAGGCACTTCTCCACTTCGGTGGATTCTAAATAAGACTGACAGCCAACGGATCGAACCGCTCTGTCCGCCAACTGTCAGTCACCGTAGAAATGATCCTGAAATTCTAAATAGAATGAAGGACACAACATAAGTTTAACCCTATAATACTGTGTGCCATGAAAAAGTCAGAATCAAAGAAACAGTCAGCGCATAGCGTAGACAGTCTCGGCACCTTCAGCATTCTTTTTGGTGTAGTGTGTGTTGGTTTTATTATCTATAACGTTCTAAACGTTATTCTTTCCTGAGTGTGTGTGGTTCCGTCCCATCGGTAAAACGATGGGACGGTTTTTTATTCTCTCCTTTCCTGCACTTCTTCCCCAATCAAAAAAATCAAAACATTACCCTAACAATACTAATTTTCATCTTATGAAAAAATCGCTACTCTTCTACTCCGTTTTGGTAATGCTGTGCTTCTCCGCTCGTGCACAAACCTGGACAAACGCATCGCTCGATATTAACAGCGTAAAAACAATAATTAATTCGAATGGCGATCTGTTCTGGAATTATAAGATGAATACATTTGAAGTTCCTGCCGATAGCGGAACGCAAACTATTTTTGCTGGTGCATCATGGATTGGTGGAATTGATACTTTCAACACACTGCATGTTGCGGCACAAACGTATCGTCAAAGTGGTAATGACTTCTATCCGGAGAGTACTTCACCCGCGTAAACAAAGGCTCTGTAGTGCTCTCAACCAAGTTCGTCAAACAATAACAGCACTTCGCCCGCTGGTGTGAAATAACGACCATTCAATCTTACGTCCTGCCGGATTTTCTATCCGCACAGGACGTTTTTCAGCTACAATTGCGTGAAAGCTAACTCGTATGGATCAAACTGGTATGGATCGAAATATTCAAACTTTTCTAATGCTAAATCGTTCTTGACTCATTAAGATTGACCCTATGAATTTATTGAAGAAGCACGAGAGGCTGAATTTCCGATTGGAAGCTAAAATGCTACATCTCGAACATTTTGGAGCTCTACAAATGCGCTCTTGGTCCGTTTTTGATATTTCCGGTGCTGAAAGATGCAATGAGAAATTTTCGCCCAACCAACAAAACAGCATCGATATTTCCTCGCTCATTCCGAGAGTCTATGAAGTTTGTCTCATGGATGAAGAAATTCTGCCCAGCGCAAGATTTAAGTTGGTGTAAGAGAACAACGCATCTCTGTTAAGAAATCAAAACAGATGCTAACAAGACTTTAGCATTCGTAATTTACATGCGTAAATATTTCCTATGCTCAAGCTGCGAATTCTACTTGTCGTATTCTGCATTGTACTCGCAGCAATTCCCTATTGCACTGCAATCGATACAAGAGAACGAAATCGTGCATTCGATGAAGAGATGAAACGGCACATTCAATTGACCGGATCTTCGGAGGGCTTCTATGGCGATTGCAGCGGATTTTCTGTAATCATACCGTTCCTGGCTATCGTATTCTCCTCGGCATATGCGTTATGGTGTTTGATCGCACTTATTCTCTCCCGAACATTTTCGCAGAATTCCATCTCAATTCACACACTTTTAATTGGCATTACCGGCGTATTGCCCGGTGCTTTATGGTTGTGCTTGATACTCTCGCGTTAAACAACCGGAAGCCTCGTCACTTTCTCTTCTGACGGAAACAATGATTTGCGAATCCTGAAAGTTTTTGGAGTGTCTTTGCCTTCGCTTCAATAAATCCCATATGACCTGTTTTCTCTAAGCTGAGAAAGCGTCCGTCTTCAGGTAATTCCGCCTGCTTAACCAGCGTATCGTGTGGAATAACATTGTCTCGTTGCCCTGCAATAATCAACACAGGAAATGCAGCGTAACGCAATACATGTTCCCTGCTCTTTCTGATTTTCATTCCTTCAAGACAAGAGACTATTCCTTGAATTTTTGTCTTTGCAGCCATGCGCTTCAACCAGAGAATCTCCTCGCGCAAATAGCGAACATTTGCCACTGCAAATAAGTTAACGATAAGTGCGTTCGTATATTTCAACGGCGATTTCTTCACAATACGAATAGCGCGTTCCCGATCTGTTTTCTTAGCTTCTGTGTCTGCCAGCGAAGTAGAATGAAACAGACACAATCCGGTGAGATGATCCTTGAATTTCTCTGCAAAAGCCAAAGCAACATATCCGCCCATAGAATGGCCAAGGAGCATGTATCGCCTCAAACCAAGGCTGTCCATCACATCCTTTACCACAGAAGCCATTCGTTCCATACGGTGAACATATCCTATGCACTCCGACTTCCCATGCCCGGGCAAATCAATAGCGATAACTCGGTAGTTCTTCGAGAGCTCCTGGGCAAATCCATTTCCGAACCAAACTTCAAGCGACTCAAGAAAACCATGCACAAGTACAATTACGCGCCCCTTTCCTATATCCGCATAACGAATTTTCGCACCTCGAGAAGTCACGAACTTCGTTTCCGGAACCTGCGGCTTGAATTTCGTTTGCGCGAGCATTACTGACAACTGCCTACTGATGACCGATCACTTCTTCATCAACTCCTCGATCTCTTCCGCCTCTATCGGAATATTCTTCATCAAATCGACAGCGCCTTTTTTCGTAATCACGAGGTCATTCTCAATGCGCACTCCGATTCCTTCTTCGGGAATATAGATGCCCGGTTCGCAAGTGAAAACCATTCCTTCTGTAAACTTACGGTAACGACTTCCTACATCGTGCACATCTAATCCAAGATAATGCGAAGTGCCATGCATGAAATATTTCTTGTACGCGGGCCATGCAGGATCTTGATTTTTGATCTGTGTCTTGTTGATCAATTTCAACTTCAGCAACTCTTCCTCCATTGCTGCACCGACTTCGCGATGATAGTTCTGAATTGTATTACCCACACCAAGTCGCGTCATAGCATATCGCATAACACGCAACACCGCATTGTACACATTCTTCTGGCGCTTTGTGAATTTTCCGTTTACAGGAATCGTGCGCGTTAGATCGCTTTGATAATTAGCATATCCTGCAGCGAAATCCATCAACAATACATCACCGTCTTTGCATTGTTTATCGTTGATGTTATAATGCAATACACAAGAGTTTTTTCCCGACGCAATGATTGGCTCGTATCCAGCAAAACTTCCGCCAGCACGTACAAATTCATGTCCCAATTCTGCTTCAATTTCATATTCCCAAACGCCCGGCTTCACAAATCCCAGAACACGACGAAAACCTGCTTCTGTAAGATCGCAAGCTTTCTGCATCAGCTCAATTTCAATTTTTGACTTGATCGCACGCAACTCATGCATGATTGGCGCGCTACGTAAATAGGTGTGTGCAGGATAATTCTTCTTACACCAATTGATAAATCGCGCATCACGCGTTTCTACTTCAACCACAGCACGTACATGTTCATTGGTATTCACATACACGTTCTCTGACTCGGCAATCAAACCAAAGAAAACTTGATTGAATTGATGCGACCAATACACTTTCTTTATTCCGGAAACTCCAGTTGCTTGCGCTTTCGACAACTTCTCTCCCTCCCAAACTGCAATATGGTCGTTCGTTTCACGCACAAACAAAACTTCACGGTGATCTGGATCCGGACAGTCAGGAAAAACAACAAGAATAGTTTCTTCCTGATCAACACCGCTCAAATAGAACAAATCATTATTCTGTCTGAACTTCATAGTTCCATCAGCGTTCGTAGGCTGTACATCATTTGCATTAAAGACAGCAATTGATTTAGGCTTCAGTTTCGCCGCGAAGCGTTTACGATTCTCCGTGAATAATGTATTTGAAATAGGTGCGTAGCGCATAAGTAAAGGTTTGAGGCTAAAGGTAATCTGAA
>Ga0114981_10000491_pt1 | contig 25722 bp, 35 predicted proteins | sample S_140806_MF_Meta_FD_87028 | JGI IMG/M metagenome (GOLD analysis project Ga0114981, IMG submission 87028) | Freshwater microbial communities from Lake Simoncouche, Canada to study carbon cycling - S_140806_MF_MetaG | ecosystem: Environmental > Aquatic > Freshwater > Lake | place: Lake...
CTCGTTGGGTATTTCGCCGGACGAGGCCCGCAGCCGGGCGATCGAAATACCGGCCGGCGTTGTGCCGCGCGGTTGCGACACGCTGACTGCGTTCGTGGACGTGCAGGAAAAACTCTTGTATTGGGCCGTGGTGGCGTGGGGATCGCAGCTCCGCGGGCACCTCGTGGCCTATGGTGCCTACCCGGAGCAGGGGCGGACGTACTACACCCTCCGAGACGCCAAGAAGACGCTGGTGAAGGCTGCCGGCGGCGCTTCGCTCGAGGCTGCGATCCACGCCGGCCTTGAGGCGGTGGCCGCCGCGATCCTCGGCCGCGAGTTCGCCCGCGAAGACGACGAGGCGGTTCTGCGGGTGGGCCAGGTGTTCGTCGATGCCAACTGGGCACAGACGCAGGGTGTCGTAAGAGACTTCGCAAGGCGGTCTTCGTACGGCCCGAGGGTGCTGCCGACCCACGGCCGATTCGTCGGTGCTTCCGGTCAGACGATCAGCGACAAGCGTCCGGACAAAGGCGAGCGAATCGGACACAACTGGCGTACCTCGACGATCGGAAAACAGCGGCACGTCCTATACGACACCAACGCCTGGAAGACGTTCATGGCATCAAGAATCAAGCTGCCGGCCGGCGATCCACAGGCGTTCACTTTCCACGCCGGCTCGCACGAGATGCTTGTGGAGCACTTGTCTTCCGAGGCTCCTGTCAGGGTGGAGTCCAAGATGCGGACGGTTGATGAGTGGAAGCTGATCCCGGGCAGGGACAACCATTGGTGGGACTGCCTTGTTGGTGCTGCAGTAGCGGCCAGTTTCTCCGGCGTGACTGCGATCGGCGCAGACGTTGTGAAGCCGTTTCGCAGGGTTATTTCCAGGGATGAGATGGCGGCCAAACGAGCGGCCATCATGGCCCAGAAATGGCGATGAAATCTGGGTTGACGGCAAAGTAGTTTCATGGAGATTCACCGTAATGGCTTTTGATTGCGACAGGATCGCCGTAAGAGTTTTGGTCGCCTGGTAAGACTTTTTCTGTTGGCAACAATGCTCAAAAATGATGAACAATCCGAGCCTGATTTGCTGCCGGTGCTTCGCACTCTGGCCGACGGCGTGCGCGGAATGGGCCTGGGCGACCCCGATTGCGGCGAGCGCATAGAGGCAAGCGATGTTGTGCGGTGGGCCGCCACGGAGATTGAACGCCTGCGGATGTCACGCGAGGAGCGCGAGGCGATCCATTGGTTGCTTGGCGACGTTGCCGCCATCACTAAGCCGCCAGAGGGCACGCTGCTTGGACTACTGGAGCGGACGAAGTGAGAATCGACCCTGACACCTGCCGCGACCCCGACATGCTCGCGGCTGAGGTGCGGCGATTGCAGGGCGTAATCGCCGCAGCGGCCCCCACGCTCACCGACGAGGAGCGGCCTTTTGCGGAGCCCCGAACGTATTTCAAAACAGATGGAAAGCGACTGATTGCGAATATGAGCGGGGAGTGGATTCCCGTGTCGGAGCGGCTGCCGGCCATCGGCGAGCAAGTGCTTGTGGCGGCGATCGGTCGCGTGGTCACGGCGACGAGACGAGAAGGCTGGTGGAGGCACGAGATCGACACCGGAACACAGACACTCTCGTTAGGTTGCTGCACCCCTACTCACTGGATGCCGCTCCCGGCCCCGCCCGAGACGAGCAAGTAGCCACAGAACACCAGAGATCAGAAGATCGCGACCATGGAGACTGACAACATGAAAGACGACGCTCGCGATCCTTCTGCATCGCGTGGTTCGCTGCTGCTGTGTGCGCGAAGTTTGGCCGGCTTGACGGTGTGCGGCCTCGCGGTGTCATGGCCGCTGCTCGTCGCCATCGGCATAGTGGTTGCGGTGGCAGTCGATCACGGCCCGCATTGGGTTTCAGTCCGCGAGAGGCTCCCGCCGACCGACGACGGGACACCAGACGCGACGTTTCTGGTTTGGAATCGGACGGATGTAATACAAGCATGGCGGGAGCAGGACGGCAGGTTTACGGGCGTCACTGGCGAGCATATCCCCCGCGTGACGCACTGGATGGAAATGCCGGAGCCACCTCGCGAGTGATTGGCAGCGAACGCGCAGGATCAGGAGCGGCGAGACATGGACACTGACAACACCAACCGGGACGCCGAGCCGTCTCTTGCATCCGCTGGTTCTCACGGCGACACGCTGTCAGTGCTGCGCACGTTGATCGACGGCGTGCGCGGAATGGGGCTCGGCGACCCCGACCGCGGCGACCGTATCGAGGCGAGCGATGTTGTTCGCTGGGCTGTCGATGAGATCGAACGACTGAGGCTCACCGACGCGGAGCGTGGTGTGATATGGACTGTCGCGGAGGCATACGCCGAGAACGACGGCGACCCAGAGTGCGAGCGGATCGCCAGAATCATGCAGGGGCTTTGGCAACGGACAAGTTGAGAACGCCAAAGATGAGCAGTTGCGGACGCATGAAAAAGCAATCACCAAAAGCGAGCAAGCCGCAATCTGCTCCATCGTGTGGTTCTATCTGCATTCGCTCGTACAAGGACGACGAGCCATGCGGCGGGCATCAGTGCTGCGCGTGCGGAAGGACTTTCTACTGCGGCGAGCGGCACGAGTGCCCGCCACGGCCCGAGAGGGCAGAGGTGGGCGTTGCCCGCAGGCAGACGTTTGCAGAGCGGCTTTCCGAAGGCATGAAGATGCGGGCATTTAACGAATGAGGGGCGACGCATGGCCGACGCCGCAGCCTCGTGCGGATAGGCGAACCGATCGAGCCAAACACGATCGCCGGAATCTGGTACCAGGCAATACATAGAACACGGAAGATCAACGGCGGCCACCAGAGGACTCACCATGACACATGACGTAGCAGGGCCGTCCGTTGCATCGGCTGGTTATGCCGCGTTGCTTCGTGATCCTCGGTGGCAGCGTACGAGGCTTTGCATCATGGAGCGCGACGGCTTTTCGTGCGTCGCCTGCGGAGACGAGAGCACGACACTGTCGGTGCATCATTTGCGATACCGCGGGCTTCCGTGGGATGCGGACGACGCTGACCTTCAGACGCTGTGCGAGCCCTGCCACAAAGCGCTCGGTAAGCACAGCATGGGTGGCGTCTATTACGCATGGAACGAGATCGGGCCGGACGACTGGCGAGTGCTTGCGGTGTTCGAGTGGTGCCCCGTCTGCGGCAACAGTGAAGACGCAAGCCATAGCGGCGTGATCGTGTTTGGGTGCGGCCACTCGCTTTGGTGGCCATCGGAACGGCCGGGAATGCGTGTTCAGTGGCAGCAGACTTTCAACGGGTTTCCGGCTTTCTGTTTGGCATAACACGGAAGCTGAGCGGCGGCCCCTGGCCGTCCGCTCCAGCGCCTGGTTCGACGACGCACCCGAGGATTCTTACGATGCCAACTGTCCGACGGGGGACGGAAGTCAGGTTTTCCCCGGAAAATACGTGGGTAGAAAAAAATCTTGGAGTGGGGCTTGCCTTCCGTCCGACGTTAGGTATACTTAGGGCATGACGCGGAACGACAACAACACGAAAGGGACTCAAATGGTTGCCAAACTCCAAGCCTTCGCCGACACGCTCGACATCAACGAAGCCACGGTCAAGGAAGTCGAAGGCGGGATGTTCATCGAGTTCCGGCTGCACGGCGAAGACTGCGGCCGGTTCCGCTACCTCGGGCTTGCGACGGAAGGCATCCGGAAGATCAAGGCGGCGATGAAGGAAGTTGAGGCCAGCCTGTGACGGCCGACCGCATCACATTCCGCCTCGGCCCGCTTGCGGGTCCGATGGCGGCGTATTGCGAAAAGCACGGCATCACGCCGAGCGAGGCGATCCGGCTGGCGTTGTCGCGGCTGCTGCGGGTCGAGGCACCTGAGATGCCACCTGGCAACCCGGACATCGGCGAGCAGGCAGAAGCAGGAGCGGCGGCACGGTGGAAGAAACGAAGGGGCCGCAAGTAGTCGGCGAACCACTGTTTATGCGGACCCGCATAGTCGCGGCCCCTGCTGCATATCACCCCACGGAATCGACGCCGCACGGCCGCGAGACGCGAAGCAGGGGTGTTATCTGGGTCTGCATAGTACGCCGGGAGGATCCCAAGTGAGTGCCCACCTGATCGCCCTGACCGGCTGCATCTACGCCTACGTCTGCCTCGAGCAGTTCTGGCGTGGCAACGTGCCGATGGCCGTAGCCTACGCTGGCTACGCCTTCGCAAACATCGGCCTCTGGCTGCTGGCGTCTCGGTGATTCGTCCCTGCCGTAAAATGGGGGTAGCGGCACACGGCAGCGGAGGACGCTCATGGTCGATGGACTCACGGACCAGGCCAAGGCGTACATCCAGTCGGCCGTGGCCGACATGACGGCCGCAGGCGTCACGGTGACGCTCGCCGAAGAGGACGGCAATGCCTACGGCGGCAAGCTCGGCGGGTATTTCGATGAGGATGGGCCAACATTCTTCGTGGCTCGGGCAGTGTCGCCGCAGGTCTGGCTTTCGGTGTTCGTTCACGAATACCAGCACTACCGCCAGTGGCGTTCCAGCTCGCCGACGTGGCTGGCCCGCCTAGGCGGGGACTGTTGTGCCTGGTACCTCTTCGACGCATGGCTCCAGGGGGTCGTCGAGATGACCCCGCAGCAACGAGACGACGCGATCCGCATGATCCTGGAGTGTGAGCGTGAGTGCGAGACGATGGTCCTCGCAGAGCTTGCTGCGAATCCCGGGCTCGGGCTGTCGCTCGACTGGTACCACCGGGCAGCGAACGTGTACCTCGCCTGGTACGGGGTCTGCAGGCTGACCCGCCAGTGGTATCAGCGTTCGCCATACGCAGACGACAACCTCGTCTCGCTGATGCCGGGCGACCGGCTGCTGACCATCGACGAGGCGATCCGGCCGACGCCTGCGGTCCTGGGGGCGATCACGGCGAAGGTGTTCGCGGACGTGGCGTGACGCCATCCGGCTACTGAACACTGGTACACTGGTGGTAGGGATGCGGCAGCATCCTGCACCAGGAGCCTCCAGTGGCCGACAACTCCGACGTTCTTGACGCAGTGGCGGCGAATCTCGCCCAGCCGAAGCGTGCCCGCACGGACGCCGGCGAAGTGGAGCAGCACGACCTCGACAAGCAGATTGAGGCCGCCAAGTTCGTGATCGGCAATCGGTCTGCCAGCGGCGGAACCTTCTCGCCGTTTGCCGCGGTGCGGCGGGCAAACATCGAACTCCCAGGGGGCTGCGGCTGATGGGGCTGCTCTCCTGGTTCAAGAGGCCGGCCGATCTCCGCCAGACGGTGGAATCGCAGCGTATTGCAATCACCGAGATGATCCGTGCCCGGTACGACGCGGCACAGACAACGTCGCTCAACACCCGCCACTGGTCGATGGCTGACTTCCTTTCTGCCGACGCCGCCCTGTCACCGGAGGTTCGCCGGAAAATCCGCAGTCGTGTTCGGTACGAGGTCGGGAACAACTCGTATGCCGCCGGCATGGCAAGCACTTGGGCACACGACCTGATCGGCACAGGACCGCGGCTGCAGCTCGACCTTGGCCCCGACGTGGACGCCGACCTCTGCCGCAAGGTGGAGCTTGCCGTCTACGACTGGTCGGTTGAGGTTGACCTAGCGAAGAAGCTGCGCATCGCCAAGATCGCCAAAATCAGTGACGGCGAGGTGTTCGGCATCAAGACGAACAACACACGGCTTGACGGCGTTCAACTCGACGTGCGGCTGGTTGAGGCCGATCAGTGTGCTTCGCCGGACGGCTTCCCGAACGAGCAAGACGTTGACGGGGTGGTGTACGACGAGAACGGTGTTTCTTCTCGGTACTGGATTCTCAAGCGACACCCTGGCTCAAGCTACGCCGGCTGGAACCAGGAAGGCCGCTGGGTTGACGCGAAGGACGTGTACCACTGGTTCCACGCCACACGCCCTGGGCAGCATCGCGGAGTGCCAGAACTGACGCCGGCGATCGAACTGTTTGCCCTCATGCGTCGGTTCACGCTGGCGACCGTAACGGCCGCCGAGGTGGCGGCAGACTTCGCGGCGATTCTCAAGAGCACCATGTCGCCCGACCAAGTGGGGGCGGCCCATATCGCCGACTGGGAAACGATGCCGGTCGCCCGCGGCATGATGACGGCGATCCCGGACGGCTACGACATCACGCAGATGCGGTCGGAGCATCCAGTTTCCACGCACGACCAGTTTGTGCGTCGGCTGCTGAATGAGTGCGCTCGTGCAGTCGATATGCCATACATCGTGGCTGCGATGGACAGCAGCATGGCGAACTACAGTTCGATGCGCGGCGACTACTTGGTGTATCGCAAGCGAATCAGCGTTGAGCGAAACGACGTGGAGCGGGTGTTTCTCGACCCGCTTCTCAAGGCATGGCTTGACGAAGCCGCCCTCGTCGCCGGGCTGATCCCTGACGGTCTGCCGCCGGTTGCTGAGTGGAACTGGTCGTGGTCGTGGGACGGCTTTGACCACGTCGATCCGCTCAAGGAGGCCGAGGCCGAGGCGGCCCAGATCGGCAACAACACCGCGACGCTTGCGGAGATTTGCCAGCGGCGAAACAAGGACTGGCGTCAGGTGCTCCGGCAGCGGTCGGTGGAAAAGTCGCTCGAGCGTGAACTTGGGATTGAGCCGGTCGTGAAGACGCCCGGCCCGGCCCCGGCACAGGAGAACGTACCCGCATGAGCCGCCTTGAACTCAACGCCGACTTCAACCTGCTCGCCGCAGACGGCGAGGGCAGCGTCCCCACGTTTGAGATGACCGCCTACACCGGGGCCGCCATCCGGCAGGGGTGGAGTCGGACGCCGATCGTCGTGGACCTGGAAGGAATGTCGGCTGGCCAGACGACCCCAATCCTCTACGGCCACGGCAAGGAAATGCCGCTCCTTGACTCCGTGATCGGCAAGGGCTCGTCAACGAACGACGGCAAGCAGTTGATGCTGTCAGGCGACCTGATCGCCGGCGAGCCAGCGAGCGACAAGCTCATCCGGCTTGCCAAGGCCGGCGTCCCGCTCCAGGCGTCGATCGGTGCCGATGCCCTGTCGTTCGAGAACGTGCCCGCGGGCACGACCGTAACCGTCAACGGCCGCGATTTCGTCGGGCCGATCAGTGTTGCTCGCCGCACGATGCTTCGTGAAGTGAGCGTGGTTCTGTTTGGTGCGGACGCCAATACGTCCGCGGCTATCGCCGCCGAGGCGAACGAGGTGTCACCCATGAGCGATCAGCTCAACGAGACGCCTGTCGATGCCGTCAAGGCATCGGCGGAAGACACGGCGAGCGTCGCCGTGGAGAAGACCCCGGCCATCCAGGCCAGCCAGCCGAAGCCGCTGACGGCCGAGGAAATCGCCAGCGTCGTCCGCGAGACGATCAAGGCGGAGCGGCTGCACGAAGTTCGTGCCAGCCGGCCCGCTGCCCCGGTTCCGACGGAGGCCGACATCCAGGCCCACCGCTCGACCGAGGCGAAGGTGGCGGAGGCCACCCTGTGCATCGTCGCCGGCCTGCAAAACCTGGAGAAGCACTTCGACGAGCGGACGCTGGAGGCCGCCGACAAGCGGCGTTCCGAGGCGGGCCTGCAGTCGCTTCTCCTTGACGCTGCCCGTGCGAACGGCTGGAAGGGACACGACCGCAAGGTGACGCATGGCAACGCGAAGGAAATCTTCGCCCATGCGTTCGGGCAGATTCAGGCCACGGGTTTCGCGACCCACAGCATCAGCAACGTGCTGGCCGCGACCTACGGCAAGTTCCTGCTCCAGGGTTTCAACGCCGTCGAGAACGTGTCGGATCAGATCTCGAACGTCCGCCCCGTGGCTGACTTCAAGACCGTGACCGGCGTCCGCCTCAACGGTGGGTTCGTGTTTGAGGAGGTTGGCCCCAGCGGCGAGATCAAGTCGGCCGACGCGACCGACGAGACTCGCACCCTGCGGGCGAAGCTCTACGGGCGGCTCTCGTCCGTGTCGATGGTGGACATCGTGAACGACGACCTCGGTGCCCTGACCCAGGTGCCGGTGCGTCTCGGTCGTGGTGCGGCGATCAAGAAGAACATCGACTTCTGGACCGAGTTCCAGGCGTCGAACAGTTCGTACTACCAGGCGGCAACGCCGGCTGGTGGCAACGCCCTGGCGTTCGCTTCGCTCTCCACGGCGGCGATCGCATACCGGAAGCTCCTGGACACGGACGGCAACCTCCTTGGCATCACGCCCAGGATCCTGCTCGTTCCGCCCGACCTGGAGCTGACGGCTGCCCAGCTGATGACGCAATCCCTGCTCATGTCGTCAAGCCTCGGCTCGACCTCGAGCAAGGTTGTGGAGCCGACCGCGAACGTGCTCGCCGGCCGGTATCGGGTGGTTTCTTCGGCCTACCTGACCTCCACCTCGACGTGGTGGCTGATGGCCGATCCGAACGACCTCCCGGCGATGGAGGTGGCCTACCTCAACGGTATGACCACCCCGGTTGTTCAGCAGGCCGATGCCGACTTCAACCAGCTCGGCATCCAGTTCCGCGGCTACTACGCCTACGGCGTGGCGAAGGCCGAGGCCCGCTCGACCTACCGCATGGCGACCTCGTGATCGTGACGTGATCCATTCCCGGCCGGCGGGGGCCAAACCCGCCGGCCGGGGCTCACTACCAACTCCCTCAGTTACGAAAGGTTCCCTCAGATGGCTTCGTTCTATTCGGATGGTGACAAGTTGGACTACACGCCCACCACGGGCGTGGCGGCCGGCGAAATCGTCGTTCTCGGTTCTCTGGTGACGATGGCGGAGCGGGCGATCGCCGCCAACGACCTCGGTGCGGTGCTGACCAACGGCGTCGTGACCGGCCCGGTGTTCACCACCGGCGTGACCGGTGCCCAGGGCACCGCCTATCGGTGGTACGCAACCTCCGGCGTGTTCGACGCCACGACCGGAACCGCCTGCGGCTACCTGGCTCGTGCCCGGCTGGCCACCGATCGCACCGTGGCCGTGCTCCTCTGGCCGGGCTCGTGATCGACCCCACGCAAGGGACCGGGTACGGCCACGCTACCGGCCGTGCCCGGTCCTCTTCGCTTTCTGGTGAACCATGCAGGACATGATCGCCAACGGCGAGACGTGGTTTCGATCGCAGCGGCGTGAGCATCTGGCGACGGAGGTTTCGTATCATCCCACCGTCGGACTCACCCGCACAGTGCGGGCGACGGTCGTGGTGGGCCAGTGGGAATCGGTGGATTCAGCCGGCCAGATCCTACGGACGGAGACGAGGGACTTCCTCGTAGACACGACCGACCTCGCCCAAGATCCCAAGAAGGGCGATCGGATCGTCTACGGGGGCACGACCTACGAGGTGATGGTTCCTCCTGGTGCCCAGCACCATTGGCGGTGGTCGGACAGAAACGAGACTCTCAGGCGGATCCACACAATGGTCGTGTCCGGTGCTTCTGCCGCTGCGAATGACACGCTGCTCGTGCGTGCGGTCGGCTCGTCCACGTCCGCGGCGATCACTGACGCCGAGATCGTCGCCCAGCTCACGCTCGACCTCGGCACCGGTCGGAGTATTTCGCAACAGGTGACGGCGGCTGCCGCCTACCTCTACATCGTGCTGCCCGATTCGTTCGGCACGCCGCTGGTCGCTGTGAACGGCTTCCGTGTCACGGCCTTCCAGGCCACCTCCCGGTCGATCACGCTCAGCGGCCAGACCGCCAAGCCCTACACGATCTACCGCTCTACATACCCCGTGACCGGCAGCGTTCTCGTGGAGGTGGCGTGATGGCTGGTATCCCTGGAACCAACGTCGTTGCCCCGATCGTGCCGCTGGACACGGCGGACGTGCACCCGACGCACGCAGCGGCCTACGGGCTCGGCGGCTATCGGACGGTGGCGACGAACACCGACCGGGACGCGATCCCGACGCCAAGGCGTGAAGAGGGGATGCTGGTGTTCGTGACAGCCACCGGCAAGGTTTGGCGGCTGGGTGCGGACCTCGCGACGTGGACGGAGCAAACGTCGGCTTCGACCTGGGCCGGGATCACCGGCAAGCCCTCGACGTTCGCGCCGTCGGCCCACGCGGCCACGCACGGCAGCGGCGGGGCCGACCCGATCACGGTGACGCAGGCCCAGGTGACGTCGACGCTGGGGACGGCAAACCTCCAGGGCGACATCACGCAGCTCTCGACAATCGTCTCGACCCTTGGGACGGCCGCCGGATACGACGTGCCGGGCAATGGCGAAAACGCGTCTGGGTCGATGGTCGTCATCGCGACCGACACACGACTCACCAACGCCCGTACTCCGACCAGCCACTCCCACGGCAACGTGACGAACGCGGGGGCGATCGGCACGACGAGTGGGCAGATCGTCGTGACCACGACGGGCGGCGTCCTCACGACGGCCGCCACCATCGCGGCCGGTTCGGTGTCGGGCCTCGCGACCGTCGCCACCAGTGGCTCCGCGTCCGATCTTGGCTCGGGGACTCTCCCGGTCGCGAGACTCTCGCTCGTGTCGCCCCCGGCAATCGGCGGCACCACGCCAGCGGCGGGGACGTTCACGACGCTGGTTTCCACCGGCCGGCTCAACGCGCCGTCCGGCGCAGGCGGCAGCCCCGCGGCCCGCGATGTCTACGCGGTGGCGGACACGCTGCGGTATCGCGACTCCGGCAACGTTGAGCGGCTCCTGCTCAACAATGCCGACAACCTCGCGAACCTCGGGAACACCGCGACGGCCAGGACCAATCTCGGGCTGGCTGCGGTCGCGTCCAGCGGGTCGGCGGCCGACCTGACGAGCGGCACGCTCCCCGAGACCCGCCTGCCGAATCTCGTGATCCTCCACCCATTCCTCCTCGCCGGGATGTAGCACATGCCAGCCGCCTACCGCGTCCTCGGGCAGTCGAACCCCGCCGCGACGACGCTCACCACGCTCTATACGGTCCCGGCGTCAACCTCGACGGTCCTCTCGACGCTGTCTGTCGCGAACCTGTCGGCGAGCCTCGTAACGTTCCGGATCGCGATCAGCCCCGCCGGGGCAAGCATCGCGAACGCTCAATACATCGCCTACGACTCTGGTCTCGCTGCGAACGATAGCGTCTTCCTGACGCTCGGCGTCTCGCTCGCGGCGACCGATGTCGTGAGCGTCTACGCGAGTACGGCAAACGTCTCGTTCTCGGCCTTCGGCTCGGAGCTGACGTGAGCGTCACCAGGCTGACAAATCCGCGACGCATCTCGTCCGCCGGCATCGCGTCGGCTAGCGGATCATATGGCGTTTTCGATCCACGCTACATCGCCGGATGCAAGATGTGGCTCGACGGCGCGGATTCCGCCTCCGTCAGCCTCAACTCCGGAAACGTCGCCGAGTGGCGAGACAAGAGCGGCAACCTGACGCACGCGACGCAGTTCACGGCAGCGTCGCAGCCTGCCTACAACTCCACCGGGCTGAACGGGAGGGGCGTGGTCGAGTTCGACGCGACCGAGGCGCTCGCCTGGGCGAGCAGCACGGCGGCGTTCAACTACATGCACAACGCCACCGGCGGCTCGCTTGTCATGGTTCTCCAGCAGGACAGCAGTAGCGACCCGAACGCGATCCGATACATCCTCACCAACTCAAACACGTCAACTGCTTCGACTGGATTCGGCATCTATTCCGACGACCGTTCATCCGTCACGCGAAACAATGGATTCGTGGCCGGGGTAAACCGCGGCGTAAGCGGGCAGGGAACGTCAAGCGGATTCGCGAACAATGCGTTTCCATCTGCCAACGGCTACGCGGTCCTGTCCGTGGCGTTCGACAACGCAAACGCCACCGCCGCCTCGCGCGTAATCACGCGAGTAAACGGGACGGCGGTGTCGATGGGAAACACGTCGACCAACGCGGCCGCGACCGGCAACGCATCGACGAACCTCTTTCTCGGAAACTTCGGCGGCGGCGGCTCGCTGCGAGGCGTCGCGGAGATGGTGTTTTACGAGGGCGTCCTGTCCACCGCGTCGTTCTCGCGACTGGAGTCTTACTGCGGCGCGAAGTGGGGGATCACGATCGCATGATCTGCCTACGCTCAACACCCTCCGCGTATGAGTCTGTTCGGTCGATGCTCGACTCGTCGCTGGGCTATCCAGACATTGAGCGGAGAACGCTGACCGCGATCCCGCCGTCAGCCGATCTGCCGTCGGACGCCGATGGGCTCGTCTACCTTGCAGTCGGGGCCGACGCGATCCAGCCGGAAACGCTGGCGGGAGTTCTGTTGTCCGGCGAGTTCGAGCAGGTTCCAGAGACCGTGTTTCGCGATGTGTTCATCCGGTTTATCGGCGAGGCGGCGACCCTCTGATGCCTTCCCGCGTCGAACGATGGACGCCGCCACGGATTACAGTGTTTTCCGCATGAAATCCCGGGGTTTACGCCCACTGGTATTTCGGTAGCCTTGTCGGTGAACGGGTGAACACCATGATTGAACACCTTCACCGAATCGCCGCCCACGCCTACTACGTCGGCGAGGAAGCCGCTGGCCGCCGGGCGTGCGAACGCCTGCTGCGGCTTCCTCTCTCGCCGGAGAAGGAAGAGAAAGTTCGCAGCAATCGAACCTGGTACACGCAGACGCTGCTGGATCTCGGCGTGAACGCCGCGTTCAAGCCGATCGAAGTCGAGTCCGCTGCCCCCGGCTGGTCGCTCTTCAATCCGTCGGTCGTGATTCACCACGGGCGGATGCTGGTCAACGTCCGGTCCAGCAACTACCGGATCGTGGAGGGCCGGTATGTGATGCCTCCGGAAGACAGCCAGACGATCAAGACAAAGAACTGCCTATGGATTCCAGGCCGCGACCAGGCCACATACTGGTCGGCCGACTACGAGACGACAGGCTACCCCGTTGAGGGGCTGGAAGACGTGCGGCTCAACTCCGTGGACGGCAGGCTGATCGTATCGGCTACCGTCCGCAACTGTGCCGGCCTGGACGGCACCTGCCGGATCGGCGTCGGCCGCCTGGACTTGGTCGATCGTATCGACGGGCTGCGCGTCCACGCAACAATCGACGGCCGGCACGAGAAAAACTGGATGCCGATCACCGGCAGGCGGGAGTTCCTTTACCACTGCAACCTGGAAGGCCGGACGTGCCTCGTCCGCGATGACGGCGACGACTGGAGCGTGACGGCTCACGCCGAGGCTCCGCCGGTCGCCCGGGGCTTCCGCGGCGGGTCGCAGCTTGTCGAGCACCCGTGGGCACCGGGCTTGTGGTGGGCGATCGTCCACGAGGTCGCCGTCTCCGGTGGCCGGCGGGTCTACGAACACCGGTTCGTGACATTCGACGAGGCGGCGGACTGGAAAATCGCCCGGGTGTCCCCGCCTTTCGCGTTTCGCGAATCGCGAACGATTGAGTTCTGTGCCGGCTTGTGCGTGAACGACAGCGACTCGCTGATGGCATCGTTCGGCGTCAATGACGCAGAGGCGTGGCTGGCCCGGATTCCGATTGCCGACGTGGTCAACATCATGGGTGACGCATGGGAGTGACGACCTCCGCAGCCTGGACCGAGACCGTCCGCCGTGCCCTTGAGAGCAACTGGCGGGAGGATGATTGGTTCGGCTGCGACAGCCGCGTGATATTCCACTACGCGATGAAGGGCGAGATCTTCCGCCGTTACAAACCCCGGCGTGTGATCGAGATCGGCACCCGCTGCGGCTACTCGCTGCTGACGTTCCACAAGGCCGCCCCGGGTGCGAGTTATCTGTGCATTGACGGGGCGATGGATGCCGACTCCTACGACTGCCTTGCCCACTGGCGGCGGCTGGTGGAGCGGCACGAGATCGACGCCGACCTGATCGTGGTGGACAGCCACGCCATCAAGTCTCTGCCGCCGGCCGACTTCGCGCACATCGACGGCGATCACTCCTACGAAGGTGCCTTGGCCGATCTCCGGCTTGTCGCCGGCTCCCGAGTGATTCTTGCCGACGACTGCGACAACCAGGCGGTCAAGGCGGCGGTGGAGCAGTTCGCCCGGGAGCAGGCGTGCACGGTGGAGTATTTCGATGACGGGTTGAGGAAGGGGGCGATCCTGACATGAAGGTAGCCATCTACGCCCTCACCAAGAACGAGGCCGCCAACGTCGAGCGGTGGGAGGCATCCTGCCGGGATGCCGACTACCGGGTCGTGACGGACACGGGCAGCACGGATAACACCGTGACGATGCTCGAAGACGAGGGCGTGACTGTGGCCCACGGCTGCCCGATCCCGTGGCGGTGGGACGACGCCCACAACCTCTCGCTGATGCACGTCCCGTCCGACGTGGATGTGGCGATCCGGCTTGACCTGGACGAAGTGCTAGACCCGGGCTGGCGGGAAGCGTTGGAGAGGGACTGGAAGCCGGAGACGACGAAGCTCCGCTACTGGTACTGGTGGTCAAGCGAAGTGCGGTTCCGCTGCGATCGGGTTCACAGCAGGCCCGGGTATCGGTGGTCGGGTGCGACGCACGAGGGGCTTGTCCGGTGGTCCGGCGAGGAGGTGCAGACTTACTCCGATGGGCTTGTGATCCGCCACCACCGGCAGCCGGACAAGAAACACCGCACCGACCTAGAGTTGCTCCGCCGGGCCGTGGCTGAGAATCCGACCGACGCCCGCATGGCGTGGTATCTCGCCCGGGAGTTGGACTACGCAGGGGACAAGGACGCCGGGCCGGCGTTCGCCACCTATCTCAAGATGCCGAATGGGGCACCCAACGAGCGGGCCTATGCCCGCCGGTCGCTGGCGAGGCTGGACCCGAAGGGCGGCAACCTGCACATGCTGGCGGCCATGCTCGAGGCACCGATGGAGCCGGAGCCATACGTCCACGTTGCAAACCTTGCCTGGAAGAAGCGGGACGCCGCTGCCACGCTCCACTTTGCGCGGCAGGCGATCAACTGCAGCGATGAGAATCGCACGCATACGAGCGATCCGGAGTGCTATGGCGACTACCCCGCCGCCATCGCCTATTCGGCAGCCCATGCCTTGGGTCTGTACGACGAGGCTCTCGCCTACGCCCGGCTGGCGGTGGAGCGGAACCCCGCGAGCACGGTTCACGCAAAGAACCTCGCGGCACTTGAGACAATGACATCGGAGGACGGCCCGAAGCCGTGACCAAATGGAAGCCATTGAAATACTGATCGCCGACTCGCTCGCTAGCAGCCTTTCGCTCGCCCAGTTCGGCGGTGCAATTGAGACGGTGGACGCGATCCGCACCTACGTCCCCGACTACACCACCGAGGAGCTTGCCGACCTCAAGGTGTCCGTGGTCCCCGGTGGCACCGAAGTCAGCCCGCACACCCACGGGGCCGACCTGTTCGAGATTGAGGTTCACGTCGTGCTCGGGAAGAAACTCAGCACCGACGCCGAGATCGACGACATGATCGAGCTGCGGACCAACATCGTGGACGCCATCCGCTCCAAGAAGTTGCCGGCTGGTGCAACAACGATGCCGCCCGGGGTGGCGTGGATGAACGTAACCAACGCCGTGACCTACGACCGGGATCAAGTGACGGGGGCGAGGGTGTTCCTGGCGGACATCGCAGTGACCTACCGTTACGCAAGCGCGAAGGTGTAGCCATGATCCCACGCGTCCCAGGCTTTGTGCCGCAGGTTCCGTCGATCGGGATGAAGGCGTCGGTCGATAACTTCTTCGACCGCAAGGCCGTTCGGGATGCGATGGACGCGATGGATCTCCGGGCACTGTCAAAGGCGTCGATGGTGGTGAAGGACCGGGCGAAACGGATCATCAAGAAACGTGGCCTTGCCCGCCTGCCGCTCAAGGTTCAAGAGAAGTTTCCGGGGGCCGGCATCACGTCGCTGGTGCAGATGGGGGCGATCGGCCCGCGGCTCGGCAAGACGATCATCCGGGAGGTGCAGCGTCCGCCGGCATCATCGCCTGGGTCGCCGCCATTCACCCACACGCCATACGCCGGGCACTTCGCCAGCTTCCTCGGGTTCCGCCGCAATCTCTGGAACTTCTACGACCCGCAAACGCACTCCGCGGTCGTCGGCCCGTCCAAGAAGGGTCGCATGATCCCGTACCTGCACGAGTTCGGCGGCGTCATCCGAATGCGGACGTGGGTGTTCATTCCGCAGATCAAGACGAAGCGGGGCGGGATGCGGAGCCCGATCACGATGCAACTGCCGGCCGGACAACTCCCGAGCAACCCGTCGCACTGGCGGCCGATGTCGATGCAGAAGGTGGCCTCTTATCCGGCCCGGCCGTTCATGGCACCGGCCATGCAGCACTGCGTCCAGAACGGCTCAATCGCACGGGCCTTCAAGAGCACGTTCCGCTTCACCGCGGGATCTCGCGGCATGGGCTTCACCGTCCGGTCGGGATAGCCAACTGGTATACTGACGTTCAGGTGGCAATCGCCCCCGACAACGCACAGGAGCACTCCGCAAATGCCCGTCGCTCACACATATCGGCTTGGCAAGGATCAGTTGTTCTCGTTCGGCAGCATGATTACGAACGTGAACGTGAAGGATGTCACGATCACCCGCGAAACGTCCGCCGAAGCCGAAGTGACGACCCGTGGCAGCGAGACGATCCAAGAGTTCGTCCCCGTCCGTTGGAACAGCACGATCGAGGTGGTGTGCTTCGATCACACGGCCCCCATCCACGGCACCGGCGTTGTGTCGATCGGCGTTACCGGCAGCCTCGCGACCGGCCTCTACTACGTCAACAACGTGGGCGAGCCGCAGGTTGTGGACGGGGCGATCGAATACTCGATCACGCTCAAGCGGATGGCCGGGGCACAGGTTTCCTGACCTGACCACGGAGTGACTGATGCCGGCCGCCATCACCTACGTTCTCGGGAAGGACTGCGTCCTTACGATCGAGAGCAAGGAGATCAAAGGCGTTTCAGATGTCAGCGTCCGCGAGACGACGACCGAGATCGACGCCACCGGCTTCAACCACTTCGCGGGTTCGACGGCGATCGTTGGGCGGACGGTGGAAATCCTGCTGTCCGTGCCCGACTTGAAGGTGGCGAGAGAGCTGCTCGCCCTGCGGTGGGCGGAGAGGAAGGCCGGCACGGCAACCCTTTGGCTGCAGCAGATCGTGGAAGTGGAACTCAGAGGCGGCCTGTTTCAACTCACCGGAGGATTCACCATCCACGAGATCGACGGCGACGAGTTGCTCGACGGGGCGATCATCCCGCGGTTTGCCCTGCGGCAGTGGAGCCAGCCGACCTCCTCGAATCCGCCGATCCCCACCGGGCCGACCGGAGCCACCGGAACATAACCATGCACACCTTTGGCGACAAGATTGGGAGACCGTGGAACCTTGAGGCGACTTATGCCTCATACGCCCGCGTTAAGGCACACACCGGCGTGAGCCTCTTCGACCTTGCCACCGAGGAGCGGAAGAGTCTGCAGCAGCTTGCCGACCCTTTCGTGCTTGGCCAAGTCATCTGGTGCATGATCGAGCCGCAGGCCGCTGCCCGGGGGCTCGCGCCCGAGCAGTTCTACGAAGCCTTTGACGGCGAAACGCTTGAGCGGTCCTACAACGCCCTCGTCGATGAAATGGTTTTTTTTTGCCCGACCCGAGCGCGGAAGGTGCTGACGCTGGCGGTGCAGAAAGTGAGGGAGGCGGACGCGGTCGCCGACAAGATGGTGGACGAGCGGATGCCGGAGATCGGGAAGGCGATCGACGAGGAGCTGGCCCGCTGGACGTGTGGAGTCTCGGCTACGAGCTTGCCGGCGTCATCGGCGTTCACCCCGGCCCTTGGTCCCTCCGCGAACTCCTCGCCGCAGTCAAAGGACGGCAGCGTGAGCTGTGGAACCACACAAGCAGCCTCCTCGCCCAACTAGCCGAGATCCACCGCGACCCCAAGAAACGATCACGCCCATACGATGCCGCCGAAATCCACCCGATGAGTGGGCGAAGGAAGGTGGCAAAGACGGTCAGCACTGACGAGTTGAGGGAAATCCTATGAGTGCCTCCGCAGTCCGTGCCGGTCAGGCATTCGTAGAGATCACGGCGAACGACACGCAGTTTCAGCGGACGTTGAAAAAGACGCAGCACTCGATCGTCCGGCTGTCGAGCACGCTCCAGCGAACCGGGACTGGCATGGCGATCGGCGGGGCTGCGATGGGGTTTCCGATGCTTCTGGCGGCCCGGTCGGCCGCCACGTTCCAGGACTCTCTCCTGGAGTTGAAAGGGGCCACAACTGACCTCTCGGACGGCGGGCTGGCCCAGGTGCGGGCAGAGACCCTTCGGCTTTCACGGACAATGGGCATCTCGGCGACGAAGATTGCCCAAGCGTTCACCCTTCTCATCAAGGCAGGTATGCCTGCTGAAAAGGTGCTGGCTGGTGCCGGGCGGGCTGCCGTTGAGTTCGCCCAGGTTGGCGGAGTTGAGGCAGCCCAAGCCGCGGAGTTCATGTCCGACTCAATGAACGTGTTCGGCGTGTCCGCGGAGACTGCGGCCAACACGCTGTCGGCGGCTGCCGATTCTAGTTCCACGTCGATCGCCCAGCTCGTCGAGTCGTTCTCTGCCGTGGCAAGCGTGGCCGCCCCGACGGGACAAACGATCTTCGGCGTGTCGCAGGCATTGGCCGTGCTCGCCGGGCAGGGCATGAAGGGTGCGGAAGCCGGCACCGGACTCAAGACGGTGCTGATGAAGCTCCTTGCCCCAACAAAGGAAGCCAAGGATGCCCTGGCGGTGCTCGGGCTGCAGCAAGAGCAGTTTGTGGACGGTGCCGGAAAGATGCTGCCGATCGCTCAGATAGCCGGCATCATTTCCGATTCCATGAGCGACATGAGCGACGAAGGCCGCAAGGCGATGATGTCAAACGAGGCACTCATCAAGGTCTTCGACACGTTCGGCATCCGTGCGATCTTCGCATTCGCCTCCGCCGGCAAGGAAGGATTCTCTGAGATCGCGACGGCGATGGAGGAGTCTCGCACGGTTTCGGACAAGTTCGCGTTCGCGATGTCGGGCCTTACCGGCGTCGGCAACTCACTGATGGCGGTGGTCGAGCGGCTCGCGATCGCCTTTGCGGATGGAGGATTCACGAAGGCCGTTCGCATGGCCGCCGACGCCGCCATCTGGATCATCGACAAGTTCGCTTGGATGCTGTCCAGCGTCCCCGGGCTGGCCCCGATCCTTGCCGGGCTTGCGGGCGGGCTGTTCGCCGTGGGCATCGCTGCCGTCGGTGCCGGGGGCGCCTTGCAGGCGATCAACTTCGCACTCGCCGGCTACATCACCGCCGGGGCCACGGCCACGACGATGACGCGGTCTTTCACGGTTGCGATTGGCGGACTCTCAACCGCACTTGGCACGCTCCGTGCCGCCATGTTTGCCGTCCCCGGGCTTGGGTGGATCGCAGCGGCGGCAGCCGCCGTGGGCGGCGTGGCGTGGTGGATGATGTCCGCCTCGGAGTCGGCGGCAAACGCTGCGGAGATGGCGAACCGCTCCGGCATCAAGCGGGACGAGAATCGCCAGCCTATGGGAGGCGTCGGTGCCCCGCCGGGCGGTCGCCCCGCACAAGCCGGCGGCGAAGCCGTCGGCACCTTCTTCGGCGGAGTCGCATCCAGGCTTGCCATTGGACCTGCCCTGTCGGTTGCCGAAGAGACGGCGAACAACACCGCACGCACCGCAGATGGCGTGGAGGCGTTGCTGGAGGCGGGGCGGGTCGTTCCCAACGCCGGTGCACTGCGGGCCGGGATCGCCTCGGGCGGCCCGGTGGCTGCTTCGGGCGTGGCTGCCACAAGCGACCGGGATCTCATCTCCGCCGCCGAGCGAACGGCAATGGCTACCGAAGAGGCAAACAGCCTGCTCCGCAGAATGGCGGAAGGCTACCACGCCGGCGTCGCATTCCAATGAGGTATTTCGATGCCCACGTTTCCTGCGAATGACATCGAGCGGGTGGATTCCGGATCCGGGCAGCTCTCCACGAGCACCGACGGCCTGGTGTCCCGGGATGTCACGCTCCGGTGGCTGGTTCACTCGATCGAAAACTACGTCGTCGCTGAAGAAAAGGCGAAGACGTTGGCTCCGCTCGAGTACGACGGGCACAAACGAACGTCGCTGATTCCCCGGCCCGTCGGGAACGGCTGGTACGAGATCGAAGCCACCTACGGCAACGCCGGTGTGGACGTGTACCCGTCCGGCTACGGCATCAAAAACTCCGACGACGTGACGATGATCCCGGCCGGGCTGTCCGTGGACACGACCGGCGGCACGGAACATATCACCACGGCGTGGGTGGACAACGACGGCGACAAGCCGATCGTCACCGGCTATGCGGCCGAGGGCGAAACCGCCCCCGACTCCGAGGGTGCGATCAACGTATCCGGCGGGCGGGTCGGTGGCGTTGACGTGACCGTGCCATCGTTCCAGTGGACCGAGACGTGGCTGGTGCCAGCGTGGTATCTGGTGAATGGCAAGAAGCCGGAGCAAGCCGCAACCACGTCTGCCGGCAATCCAGACCCGACGGTCCCCTACGGCATCACGCTGCACAACATGGGAGGGTCCGTAAACAAGGAAGATTTCCGGTCGTTCAAGCCGGGAGAGGTGCTGTTTCTTGGTGCGAAGTTCGACACCAATCGCACGTCAACGCTCACGCCGGTGTCCTACTCGTTTTCTGCCAAGGCCAACCGCACCAACTTCAAGATCGGCAACGTCACGGTCGCCAAGAAGGCTGGCCAAGACTTCATGTGGATTCATTACGCCGACGCCTCCGCTGGCGGGTCGCCCGTGAAGCGTGCGAAGTATGTCTACGTCGATCAGGTCGCACCCCGGAAAGATTTCGCTTCTCTTGGGATCGGCAAGTTCTGGCCGCGGTTCTACCTCGTCGGAGGCGAGACGTTCACGCAGCCGTTCCTTGACGCCAAGAGGGCCAAGGCATGAGCAACCCGCTCCGCTTTGTCCGTCCAGGCGAGCCGGTGAAGATCGCTGCCTCGGCGTGGAACAAGATCGCCGATGCCGCGAAGTTCCATCCGGTCGAGGTGGGCGAGCAATCCGCCCCGCCCCGTCCCCACTTCACGCTCCGCTGCAAAAACTTCACCACCGGCCCGATGTACCCCGGCGACGTGCTCCAGGTGGACACGATGATTGAGGTTCCGACCGGCGTCACCGGGCCGGCGACGGACTCGTTCTGGTCGTGGCCCGGGGTTGTGGGCCTGGTGCCGGGGCTGACCACCACCACGACGGCATCCTATGCGGTGTTCATTGAGGCCGTGCCGGCTGGCGACATCGGACAAGCTGCGATCGACGGGGTGGTGCAGTCCCGGGTTCTCAGGCGTTGCACCGGCCACCAATACGCCCGGCCCGTGACCGGCGTGTGCAACTACATGGAGTCGTCCGACACCGGCCCGTTCCGCATCGTGGCGATCGCCCCGACGGGGGTTGCCCCTACGGGGGCCACGGGCGTTGCCCCGCTGGCTCTGCTCATGTTCGGCACGGAGCGACCCGCCAACGCCATCCCCGGCCACTCCACCGGCGCCACCCAACTCCTCGGCCACGGCAAGGGCTCCACCGGGGCGTCGGGGTGCGACACGGGCCTCCAGTGGTATTCCGTGACGGAGTGCTCGGGCAACCCGTCCTACGCCTCGTCCTACTTCCTCTGAGACAACCATGCCCGAAGCATTCGCATCCCGCGGCTACCGGCTTTCCACCACCGGCACCACCTACGTCGCCACGGGCGTGACCGGAACCACTGGCACCACCGGCGTGACGCTGGTGCGGTCGATTTCTGTCGCCAATGTGGATCTATCCAACGCTGCCGCGGTGACGGTGCGGCTGCACCAGGGAGCGACCGGGTACGCGCTGGCGGCCAACGTCAACGTGGCGACCGGCACCCGCTACGAGGTGCTGACGGCACCGCTCGCGGTGCGGCAGGGGGATTCGGTGTCGGCCACGGCGTCGGCGGTCGACCGGCTTGAGGTTGTGGTGTCGTCGCTGGAGATCACCTGAGCGTGGAGATCCGGTTCAAGGATGGGATGCCGTTGATGACGGCTGGCGGGCAGGTGGCCGGCAGCCAATCGTGCTGCTGCGAAAATCCGCCGCCGCCGATGTGCTGGTGCCCGGATTACTGTCAATACAAAATCGAAATCGTTTCGCCGCAGGAGTGCAGGGCGTCATCAAGATACGGGTGCGAAGGATCTGGAACAACGGCCTTTACGGAACCTTCGCTCATCCAATCCGTTCTTGATCCTTTTGATGGCGTGATTGACTGCCCCGGTGAGACTAGTGGGGCGGGCGGAGCACCCTGCGGAAACTACGGCCAGGCATTTATGAGCAATGCCTTTATGGAGTCTGTCGGGCTGTACGCAAACGCCTATTCCGCTATTGCGAAACGACGCGAGGTGGGGTTTTTTGCTGGCGTGATTGCCGATGTTGGATTTCAGGCAAGGGTTTTTTGCTTAATGCCGTCAACTACTGGCGCAGCAAAGCCTCAAATATTCCTTCAGCTTGATCTACAAGCCCGCGTGCAAAACACCGATTCATTGCTTGGCGAAATGTTTTTTTATTATCGTTTTGCTCGCAAGACAGTTCGCATAGAAAATGAAAACTGCGAAGCGGCTGGCGATCGTAAGTGTTTGTATTTGAACGACACCAATCGCCGCATCGCAAACTTTCAGACTCCGTTGGAGTTCACGCTTTCGTTTGCGACAACCTCATTTGGGGACTACGACGAGGACGGGCTTTCCAATCGTGAGTTTGGTCCTTACCAAGACGTTCTCAACAGTTTGATTAACACGGCACCGGACGCCACCTTCCGCATCACCTCGCGGCCTAACTGCTTGCCGGTCGTTGAGTGCGATTGCGAGTCAATCACCAACGGCCTGACAATCAGTATCTACAAGGCTCCGTTTGCTCCGCAGACTTTCGTGTGGAATGAGGAAGAGCAGTTTGCGTCTTACACGGACCTCAGTTCGTTCTATTCGATTTCATACGGACCAAGCGGCTCAGGGAACGGCGCTGTCATCGTAATGCAGCAATGGAACCTGTCGGTCACTGAACTTCAGTTTGAATGGACGGTGCGTATTTTTTGCGAGGCTGTTCCAAGCGGAATCCCGTCTCCGTATCGGTGGTACGTCTCAACGGCTGTCGAATGCTTTGAGTGGGATGGTGGAACCGTCACAAAAAGGACCAAGAAAACCTACATGGGATGGTTTGGTTGCGAAGCCGATCCGTGCGGCACGAACGGACGGGAGAAGGGCGACCTTTATCCGTCGGGTGGCGTCAACGATTTGGAGTTGGTTTCAACAGTCACACCGGAGGGATATGAGCCATGTGCTCTGCCAACTCCGATCTTTACCATTTTTCTCAACAACTACGCGGAGTGCCCTGAGTGAACGACCAGGAGTTGGTTGCCGCATACCATGCCAAACTTGCCGAGCGTGACTCCGCGGCCCCGCCCGCCATGCCCGGCTTCATCCAGCGTGCTGCCAACTTCGCCACGTCCGCCATCCGGCACGTCGGCGAGGGAGCACCGCGCTGCACCGATGAGGAGGTGGCGGCGAGGTTCGCTATCTGCCAAGGATGCGAGCACTACACCGGGTCGGCCTGCAGGAAGTGTGGGTGTGGCGTGAGCGGGCAGCGTGGGCTTGTCTCAAAACTCTCCTGGGCTGGCGAGTCGTGCCCGGTCGGGAAGTGGGGGCCGATCGCGCGGGAAAAAACAGAGGTTGACGGGGATACAGGTCCGGCGACACTCGACTAACCCCACGGAGTAGCGGTGCATGGGCGTACAGGCAAGCCTCGCCGATCGAGTCGCTGACCGAGTCGCGTCGATCCGCCACGGCCCGCGGTCGTTCTTCGACCGGCTCGGGCCAGAGGCCCAGGCCGAGTTGCTCGAGGTCCGCCGCCGCTGGCAGGCCGGTGAGCTGCCGGCGTCCGCGTCGGCCCTAGCCGACCTGCTAATCGAGGAGGCCGCGGCCTCCGGCTACGAGGTCTGCGGCAACCAAGGAATGCGGACATGGCTCGCTCGCCGCGACTAGCCGACCGCGTCGCCGAGAAGGCCGCCGTGAAGGCTGCCGGAGGCGACGGCCTGACGATCGAGGAGGTCACGCAGCGGTCCACCGGCGACGGCGTGGAGGCCCGCAGCGTCTCGCAGACGATCCGCACGGTCGATGACTTGCTCCGGCACATTGAGGCCGACCTGGAGCGGTTCGAGGTGGCGGTCTCGGAGGCCACCAAGTGGGAGGGGCTGACCGCCGACAAGGACACCGGCAAGCCGATCGTCACCGAGTTGTTTCGGGTGTTCGTGCGGCTCAAGCCGCGGGGCGGGCCGACGACGCGGGAGATGGTCGAGGCGATGATCGCCGGGGCGGCCGGCAGTTTCCGGGATAAGGGTGTTTTCCGGAACCGGAAAAAGTGCCATCCCAAGAAAACGGCTGGCGGCCCGTGGGCGGTGCTCGTCGTGGCTGACACCCACTTCGGCAAATACTGCTGGCAGAAGACGACAGGCGAGGCCGACTACGACCTCGACATCGCGGCCCGGCTGGTTGCCGACGCATCCCGGGAGTTGCTTGACCAGGCTCCCCGCTACAAGCCGGCCCGCATGACTGTGGCGATGCTTGGAGATATCTATCACTACGATTCCCCGGCTGGTACGACCACGGGCGGCACGCCGCTTGAGCGGGACGGCCGGCTGCAGAAGATGATCGAGGTCGGCACCGACTCCATCATCGGCGTGATCGACGATGCTGCTGACGTTGCCCCCGCCGACGTTGTGGTTGTGAATGGAAACCATGATGAGACGCTGACGTGGGCGGCCCACCGGCTATTGGTGGAGCGATACGACGCCCGCGGCCGGGTTGCGGTTGATCGCGGGTTCACGCCCCGCAAGTATCTGCACCACGGCGGCAACCTGCTCGGGTTCTGCCACGGCAACAAGGCGAAGCGGAAGCTGCCGCAACTCATGGCGTTGGAGGCTCCGGGTGCTTGGGCTCGCTGCCCGTACCGGGAGATCCACACTGGCCACCTTCACCACCAGGCGGCGGAGTGGTCGAGGCCGATCGAGACGCTCGACGGGGTGCTGGTCCGTGTCGCTCCAAGCCTCGGGCCGGCTGACGACTACCACGCCGTCAACGGCTGGCTCGGGCAGCGTCGGGCGATGGAGTTGTTCATCTACGACGAGGGTGGCGGGCTCGTTGCGATGCACGTCGCCGGGCCGCGCATGGAGGTGCCGGCGTGACCGTTACGAATCCTATGCCGAAAGAATCTCGGGCAGAGGTTCCGTTACTGCCCAACGAATACATCGAGCAAGCCAATCGGGACGCACGCCGCTACCAGGGGCAGTGGACCGGAACCATAGGCTCGATGGCCGCACACGTCAGAAGGTTGATACTCGAGCGAGAGGAGTTGATTCGCATGTTGAGTGAGAAGACCGAAGCGACAACGCCCGACGAGGCGGAGGTTATCCGCGAGGCGTGGGCGAAATACCGGCAGCACGGGCCGACGGAGCGGAAGGTCTACGGGTGCGATGGCGACAAGCCAGCTGCGAAGCCGGACAGAGACTTCCCGGAGTTCAGTGAGAAGTCGCCAGCCGAAGAGTTGTGCCACCGCACGGCGGAGGTGATCCGCGACCGGCGTCCGAAATACGGCGGGCCGAAGCAACACTTCGCCCGCACGATCGGCATGGTCAACGCTGCCTTCGCCGACGTGCTGAAACGTCCGCTCACCGAGGCGGATTGGGCCACCATCATGATCCTCGACAAGATCGCTCGGTTCCGGGGGCCGAATGCCACGGTCGATGGCCCGGTGGACATCGCCGGATACGCCGCGTGCATGTTCGAGGTGATGGACAATCCGGGCACCTGAACAAACGTACAATAGAG
>Ga0114981_10000492_pt1 | contig 25708 bp, 25 predicted proteins | sample S_140806_MF_Meta_FD_87028 | JGI IMG/M metagenome (GOLD analysis project Ga0114981, IMG submission 87028) | Freshwater microbial communities from Lake Simoncouche, Canada to study carbon cycling - S_140806_MF_MetaG | ecosystem: Environmental > Aquatic > Freshwater > Lake | place: Lake...
ATTTTATTTTACTTTAGAGGTGATGTGATACCACTAATTCTTCCATCTATATGTAAAACTGAAATATTTAGATCTTTGTTACCATATATTAATTTAAGTAAATTTGAAAATGATTCCGATACCCTTATGGGATTCAAAGTCCTGTCTAATTTAAATATCAAATATATGCAGCAAGAATTAATTTTTATTAGAGTTTATGAAAATCATCAAAGATATCATAGCTTCAAAATACCAACTCAGTATCTATCATTTATCTATGAAAAAATTTTTCATGAGATAAATTTATTAATGCATTTATGGTATGTAGTTATAATATCACGCCTATTTATATTGAAAAAAATATTTTTAATATGTTTTCTACCAATATTAATGGTTGCAAAAGCAATCAAAATTTTTTTATATAAAATCGCCTCTTTAATAAAAAGTATTGTATTTAAATGAAAACGTTAAGCGTTGTTTGTATTAATAAAAACTCAGGAAAATACATAGGCCAGTCTATTCGGAGTTTTCTTTCACAAGATTTTGCTGACTTTGATATTTTAATTTTAGACAGTCAGTCAACGGACAACTCTCTAGAGATTATAAGAGGAATAAATTCAGATAAGGTTAAGGTTTTTAATTTAAATTCAGATGTAAATCATCATGAAGCTTTTATTACCGGAATAAAAGAGGCGAAATCTGAATTTATTACACTCATGACCTCTACAGATGGATATGTCGATAATGAATGGTTTTCTAAAGCAGTTAATTGTTTAAAGAATGATAAAGAATTATCTTTCGTTTTTGCTAATAGTTTAAGAAGAAATAAAAATAATTGCCTTGATAAAATCAACCAGCCTTTTTTCTCTGATTTTACAATACCTGAGAAAGAAAATTTTTTACCTTTTTATCTTGCGACAAGATATCATATAAATGAGTTAAATCTTGTAATCAGCTTAGATGTTGTAAAAAAATTTTTAGAAGATTCTCAAATTAATGTAGATTCTTATTTGTTTGATCTTTACGAATTGTTGGAGAGTTGGATTGTTGAACATGGTTACTTGGGAAAGCATATTAATACTTTAGCAAATTATGGAAGAATTCATGATTCTAGCATAACTTCAAAGAATCTAGAATCTTTTAACCGTAAATTTATTGAAGGAAAGCAACTTCTTTTCAAAAAAAAAGAAATTGAGATATTTAAAAATTTAAAAAACATGAAATTTTATAACAGAAACTCTGAGATTATATCAAACTTTAATGAAAAAAAAATTTTTATTTTTTATTTAAATTATTATTTTTATAAATTATTTTATCCTCCATTTAGAAAAACAAAACCCCTATATTCAATTTATTATCTATTAAACAAAATATTTAATTTTTTAAAAAATAGTATTATTAGAAATTTATTTCAAATTATTATTAAGATTTTTAGTAAAAATAAATTTTTTCAAAAATTAAAATAAATTATGAAGATTTATCAATCTTATTTTTTTTTTTTAAAAAATATATCCAGAAAAGATAAATATAAATTATTTCTTTTAACTGCCTGCTCATTATTTCTGGCTATTTTTGAATTTTTAAGCATTATATTAATTTATCCCTTCATTATCAGTTTACAAAATATTCAGAGATTAGATCTGGATCCTGATGTAGTAAAAATCTACGCTATTAGAGATTATTTGGATCTTACTAATGATGAATTTGTAAAAATATTATTATTTTTAATTATTTTTTTTTTTATAATTTTTAATTTTATAAATTTAATTATTCTTTACAGATTTTCATATTTTTGGAGTCAGATTATTGGTAAGCTGCAAGCCAAGGTTTTTCATTATTATACAAATCTTCAGTACAATCAATTATTACATGTTAACACTACACTAATAGTAAAAAATATTATTTATGAAGTGAAAAGATTTATTTCAATGTTTATTTCTCCTGTCTCTACCATTTTAAATAAAGTTTTTTCTGTATTAATTATTATTATCGCGGTGACCTACATAGAGCCTAAGATTTCTTTAATTTTATTTGGAACTTTACTTATTTATTATTTAACAGTTTATCAATTTTTGAAAAAAGTAGCAAAAAAAAACTCTTTAGCTTTATCAGATAAATTTCAATCTATTTTAAAGCACGTTGATGAGACAGTTGGAAATTTTCAGTTTTTAAAAATTTCAAATTTAATCACAAGAGAGAATCAAAAATTTAGAACTAATACCTCCGATATTAATAATTTAGATGCTAAAAATGATATTATTTCAATATTACCAAAAAGTTTCTTAGAAATTTTATTTTTTATCATTGGTTTATTTGTTTTGTATTACCTTATAGGCAATAATTTAATATTTTTATACTTAGCGAAAGTAGCGTTGGTTTTTATAGTTTTTATCAAAGTCACCCCATCTTTTCAGTTGATGTATAGTTTGTTTATATCAATCAAGGGTCATTATTCTTGTGTCGACGCATTATTAGAACCATTGGGTTCAGAATTAATCTACAAAAAAAAAGACTCTGAGCATGAATTGTCAATTTATAAAATCTCTTCTATATCAATTCAAAAATTAAGCTTTAATTTTTCAACTAATCAATCTAAAAAAATAATAAAAAATTTTTCTTGTGAATTTTTTAGCAATAGCATTTTTGCAATTCAAGGACCATCAGGATCAGGAAAATCCACTTTGTTAAATATTTTACTTGGATTAGAAAAAAATTATGAGGGAAAAATATTAGTTAATAATATTGATCTAAAAAGTGTTTCTTTAAATTCTTGGCATAAAAATATTACTTATGTACCGCAAAATATTTATTTATTTGACGGTACTTTGAAAGATAATATTACTTTTGCTGAGAAAGATTGTGATATTGATTACAATAAATTGAATCGTTCTATAGAAAATGCTGGTTTAGTAGATTTTGTTAAAAACTTAGATCAAGGAATAAACTCAGCTATTAAAAATAATGCAAAATTAATTTCCGGCGGCGAAAAGCAAAGAATAGCTCTGGCTAGAGCTCTTTATAAAGAATCTGCACTTGTTCTTTTGGATGAACCAATTAACAATTTAGACAAAGATAATGCGGATATTTTTAAGAGCACTTTACAAAATATAAAAAAAGATAGAATTATTATTTTAGTTGCGCATCAACCAGAAATAGTTAATTTCTGCGACAAGATTTACAATCTTTAATAAAAAATAACTATGATTAGCGACAATATTAAAAATTTTTTTAGTAATAAAAAAATTATTGTAACTGGCGGAACAGGATTAATTGGCCGTTTTACTGTTAAAAAATTATGTGATTTCGGTGCTAAAGTTACAATAATTTCCTTGGATAAATTTAATAATGAAAAAAGAGCAACTCATATTATCGGAGATTTAACCAATTTCGATTTTTGTAAAGAAGTTACAAAAAATCAAGACTATGCTTTTCACATGTCTGGAATTAAAGGATCGGTGCAAGTGACTATAGAAAAGCCAGCGAGCTTTTTTGTTCCTCTAGTTATGATGAATACTAATTTTTTAGAAGCATCTAGATTAAATGGAATAAAAAAATTAGTTTATACAAGTTCAATTGGAGCTTATTCGAGCAGAGAAATTTTTAGAGAAGAGGAATCTAAGTTTAGCGAAGAACCCATGGATATGTTTCCTGGTTGGGCCAAACGAATGGCTGAGCTTCAAATACAGGCTTATAAAAAACAATATAATTTAAAAGATTTTTATGTAGTTAGGCCTTGCAATGTTTATGGCCCTGGAGATAATTTTGATCCTAATAATGCCATGGTTATTCCAACTTTACTAAATAGAATAAGCAATAAAGAAGATCCAGTTTTAATCTGGGGTGATGGTTCTTCTGTGAGAGATTTTGCTTACGCTGAAGATGTGGCCGATGGAGTAATTTTAACTTTATATCACGGAACAGGAGATTTAGATTTTCTAAACTTAGGCAGTGGTGACGGTCATACAATTAAAGAACTAGTTGAGACTTTGTCTTCTTTTATAAAATTTAATTATAAATTTGATGTTTCTAAACCTTCTGGATTTCCAAAAAGAATTATGGATATAAAAAATGCAAAAAAGATTTTAAATTATAGTCCACAATTTTCTTTAAAAAGAGGACTAGAAGAAACATGGAATTGGTACTGTAAGAATAAAAATGAAAATGATCTAAGGCACAATTATTTCAAATAAAAAATAAAATGAAAAAAACATATAGTGACTGGACTATAGAGAAAACAAGTTTAACTGGTGTGATGAAGATAGGCCTTACCTCATTTGAAGATCACAGGGGCAGCTATATTGAAACCTATAATAAGAATTTTTTTTTAGAAAATAATATAGACGTAGAATTCTTGCAAGACGACATTTCTGTTTCAAAAAAAAATGTTCTTAGAGGAATTCACGGAGATCAAAAAACATGGAAATTGATTTCATGCTTATATGGAGAATTTCAGTTAATAGTTGTTAATAATGATTCACACTCACATGAGTACAAAAAATGGGAAAGTTTTCATTTAAGTTTTGAGAATAAAACACAAATATTAGTGCCTCCAAAATTTGGCAATGGTCATTTAGTTTTAAGTGATAAATGCATATTTCACTATAAGCAAAATAGTGAATACGATAGATCGGGACAATTTACCATAAAATGGAACGATCCTTCCTTTAGTTTTAAATGGAAGATTCAAAATCCTATTTTAAGCGAAAGAGATAAGTGAAAATAAAAAATATTTTAGTAACAGGAGGATCTGGGTTTATAGGAATAAATCTTTTAAGCAAGCTCTCAAAGAGTGAAGAATTTAAATTATACTCTAACAGTTATAGTAATATAAATTTTAAGAAGATTTCAGGAGTTAATTATTTCCAGTCTAACTTAGAAAATTTAGAAGATTGTAGAAAAATATGTAAAAATATGGACATAGTTATAATGTGCGCTGCAAATTCTTCTGGTGCAGCAGTTATGGAAAAAACTCCACTTGTTCATCTAAGTCCAAATATAAGAATGAATGTTAATATGGCTGAAGCAGCTTATGAAGCAGGCGTTCAAAAATTTATTTTTATAAGTAGTAATACAGTATATCCACACGTTGATTTCTCAGTAAAAGAAGAGGATGCTTCATTTGATTTTTTTGAAAAATATTTTGTAGTTGGTTGGATGAAAAGATTTAGCGAAGTTATAATGGAAATATATTCAAAGAAAATTAAACTTAATAAAATGGTGACGATAGTTGTAAGACCAGGGAATCTTTACGGTCCATATGATAAATTTGATCCAGAAAAATCTAAGGTGATACCATCTTTAATTAGAAAAGTGGTTGAAAGGCAGAATCCTGTACCTGTATGGGGAGATGGAAACGATCTAAAAGATTTCCTGTATATTGATGATTTTATAGATGCTTTGGAGGAGATTATTAATAAAGTTGATGAATATACTGTATTAAATATAGCCTCTGGAAATGGTGTAACAATTAAGCAAATTTTAAATATAATTTTGAAAATTGAAAAAGCTGAAAATTTAAAAATAAATTTCGATACATCAATGCCAACAATGATACCAAAAAGATTAATTGATATTACAAAAGCAAAAAATTATTTAAATTTTAATCCAAAAATTTCACTAGAAGAAGGTTTAAGCAGAACAATATCTTGGTATAAATCTAATGATAATAAGTAGAGCTCCTTTTCGAATATCTTTTTTTGGAGGTGGGACTGATTATCCTGAGTGGTTTCAGCAATACGGAGGATCAACAATAAGCACTACCATAGATAAGTATTGCTATATTAATTTAAGGACCTTGCCGCCTTTTTTTAATCACAAATATAGATTTCGATACTTTAAGAGAGAAGAAGTTAATGAAATAAATCATATAAAACATCCTTCTATAAAACATTGTCTAAAATATTTAGGATTTGAGAAAATAAAACAAGGTCTGGAAGTAGTACATAATGCTGATTTACCAGCATTATCAGGGCTTGGATCAAGCTCAACTTTTACTGTGGGTTTATTGCATGCTTTGTATGCATATAAGAATCAATTAATTACAAAAAAAAAATTAGCAAGGGACGCTATATATGTTGAAAGAAATTTAATTGGTGAAAAAGTTGGCTCCCAAGATCAGACAGCATCAGCATTTGGAGGATTAAATTATGCTCGATATGAACCAAATGGGAACATTAATGTGCAAAATCTTTTTTTATCTGCAGAAGAAATTAAAAAATTTGAACGTAATTCAATATTATTATTTACTGGATTACAAAGAAAAGCAAATAATATTGCTCATGATAAGGTCAATAATATCAAAAAAGACAAATCCACTAAAAGTTTAGAGATAATGGAAAAATTAACCCAACAAGCAATGAATGAAATATTCTCATCCAAAATAATTGATTATAAAAAACTCGGTGCGGCTTTAACGGAACAATGGGAATTAAAAAAAAACTTATCTAAAAAAGTTTCCAATAGATTTATAGATAATATGTTTTCATTAGCAAAAAGCAATGGCGCTTATGGTGGAAAACTTTTAGGAGCTGGGGGCGGGGGTTTTTTATTTTTTCTGGTTCCAGAAAATAAAAAAAATCAATTCTTAAAAAAATTTTCAAAGCAATTGTTTGTACCCTTCAGATTTGATAACACCGGAAGTCAAATAATTTATTATAGCAAATAACAAGGTGAAGAATTTTGTAAAATTTTTTATTTTTTTTTGTAAGATACCCTTTTTTTTAATTCAGTTTTTTATATTTTATAAAAATAACAATCAGTCAGAAAAATATTCTTTAAAACCGATGTTGTTTGATAAAAGAAAATTAGAACCTTTCGATCCCCATTATTTGTATCATACCGCTTGGGCTTCAAGAGCGCTGTTTAAAATAAAACCTAAAATACATTATGATTTTGCATCGGATTTAAGATTTGTGACCATAATCTCGTCCTTTGTAAAAATAGTTCAATACAATTTATCAATCCCAACTATTAAACTTAATAATCTTGAATTTAAATCTACAGATTTGACTAAAATGAAAAACATAAAAAGTAATTCATTAAAATCTGTAAGTTGCATGCATGTAGTTGAACATATTGGACTGGGTCGTTATGGGGATAAAATAAATCCTTTAGGCGATAAGATGGCTATAAATGAACTTATTAGAGTTTTGGCCCCCGGTGGCGATTTATTGTTTGTTACTCCAGTTGGAAAGCCTAAAATTTTTTTTAACGCACATAGAGTTTATGCTTATGACGATATTTTAAGATTTTTTGGTTGTTTATCATTAAAAGAGTTTTCTTTTATTAGCGATGATGGATTTTATTTAGGGATAGAATTATTTCCTAAAATCAGTAAAATAAAAAATAACAATTATGGCTGTGGTTGCTTTTGGTTTAAAAAGAAATATTAAGAGTTTTCTTAAAAAAAAATTATTTATATATAATTTTTATCACTTTAATCCTTATTATAAATATCTATCTGAAAAAAATTTAATATTTATACTTCATATTTTATATCTACTTTTTGCAGCTTTTGTTAATTTTTTTATTAGAATTAAAAAAGATAGGGCAGTAATTTTTTTTGAAAAAAAAGGTTTTTATAAAAGAATTTTAAAAAAAAATGAATTTCCTTATGAATTATTTGAATATTTAAATAATGATTTAGTAAATAAAAATAGAATCCCAATTGTTTGTCATTTAGATAATTATACTTTTCATAATAAAGTTACTTTAGTTGATAGTCAGCAGCATGTTTATGAGGTACCAGAATTAATAATAAATAAACTCGATCAATATCTGAGAAGAGATCAAAATTTTGATAATTTAATTAAATTTTATTTTAAAACTAACTATCGGATTACCAATCTAAGATTGTGGAGATATTTAGCAAACTCTCAAAAAAATTTAAAAACAGAAGTGGGATGTCATTACGACATGTTTCCTCATAAAACTTTAAAAATTATGATTTATAAAGGCTTTTTTGTAAAAAGTCATGCGGCGCTTGATATAGTCGATCCAAAAACGGGTAATTCAATTTACTCTATAAAGGGAAAAGATCCTATAGTTTTACTAGATACTAATCATTTATATCATGGTGCCAAATTTCCATTAAAAGATCGTGATACTATTGAAATTACTATTCAGCCATCGATACGAATAAAAAAACCACTTTATGGAGGTTTTGCATCAGGTCATCCAAAAAACCCGTTTAAGTCAAATCAAAAAAAAGAAATTCTACTTTAGTATGCTTAATAGTTTCTGCTTAATTTTATATAATAGCATTCTTAAATAGTAGTAAAGATTTATTTTATAAAAAAATTTAGAAGATATAAATTGATTGTATATTTTAAAATTATTTGACCATCGTCCGGCTGGTTTAGCTGATTTGGTATACAAGTTTTTTTGGTTAAAATTTTTTACAGGTTGATTTCTTTTTAAAGAAAAAAATTCAATATTATTTTTTTTATAAGTCCATAAACTCATCATCAATTTTCTGTCAATTCTCATATAATCTCTACTCATTTTTCTGTTATCTTCTAAAAATTTTTCTTCGCTAATAACGACCTTAGAAATTACTACATCATAGCCGTCATAAACCATTCTCATAAAAAAATCAGCCTCCATCAATGTGCAAATAAATCTACTATCGAATCTTCCATATTTATACCAAAGATCTTTTTTTAAAGGAGGACATACAGGAAGTAATTTTGAGACTGTAGTATTATTATTAATTCTAAAATTTTGATCCATTGTTTGATCAATATCTCTGAACTTATATCTCATACCAAGTAATATTTTTTTTTTACTTGTCTGCTGTAGTTCTTTGTAAATATAGTTTAACGGTGATTTTGTTTTATATATAAAATCATCACCAATATTTATAATATATTGACCTCTAGCTTCTTGATATAAGATTTCCCAACATTGAGCTGGTTTTACATTTGTATATATATATCTAAAATTTACAGGCAATTTATATTCCGGTTTTCTAGGACCTGCGAAAATAATTTCAAACTTATGATTTGATGGTAAAATACTATTATAAACTTTTAACCAGTTTTCAGTTCTGATAGCAGGAGATACAATAGAAAAAACTATATTAGACAATTATTTATTTTATTTATTCGACGATATAATAACTAAGTCTAGAATTGAATTGCCAGCGTTTTAATTTAATTTTATTTGTTCCTATAATCTCTCTCAATGCTATAGTTTCACCTGGGGAAAGTTCATCACAAACTTCATCAAAAACTATTACAGAACCTTTAGTTATAAATTTTTGAATTTTTTTTAACATCAGAGCCGTTGGTTTATAAATGTCCATGTCAAAAAATATTAATGCCAAAACAGTTTCTGGGTTTTCTTTTAAAAAAAGATCAAACGTTATATTGACATCACCTTTGTAAATTTTAGATCTATTATAGTGTGGCAACGCGCCAAAGCTCTCTTTGATGTTTAGAATTTTTTGTAGTAAATTTTCATAGTTTTTAATTGTTTTAAAGTCTCCAGATTTTAAATTTAGATCTTTGTCAGTAACACCCTTTAATCCCTCAAAAGTATCAAATGCAAAAATTTTTCTAGTTCTATTAAAGGGTTCATAAATATCACGTAAACTTTGCAACAATGCAGTAGTGCTTCCATACTGACATCCTAACTCTAGAATATATCCAGGCACATCCAAAATTTTTTGATAAATATAGTTAAAAAATAAAATTCTAGAAAGGTATTTGGGGTCAAAAAATAATGCAAGATTGTCTAGTTTTCTAATTCCGTCTAAATCAGAAGTCTCTAAAATGTTGTATAATTCATTTTTTTTCTTTCTGTAATCATCAGAACCAAAAAAATCAAACGCTGTTGGATTTTTAATTTTATTTTTTTTTATATAATTATTAATCATAAAATTATCGCTTTTATTTTTTTATTTAATTCGTATAACGATTTGCATCGAATTTTACCATCTAAAATTATGTATTCCCTTTTTCTTTTTTGCAACAATACTGGTTTTAACATCAAATTAGTTCTTTTGATCTCACGTTTTACTATTGCTAGACTTTTTTTATCTAAATTTATTTCCTTAAGACTTATTAGTTTTGAGTTAACAAGATACCATATCCTATTAGATGAAATAGTTTTAAAACATCTCATGCTTTTTTCTAGAACAAATATTTTCTTTTTTAAAAATTTATTAACTAAAAGAGACTCAAGTTTTTTTATTCTACTATATCTATATAAATTTTTTATAGATACAACCGGAATTACGTTTTTATATAAACTAAACAACAATGATATTTCGTAAAAATTAATTTTATATTTTTTTCGAATCTGTTTAATGATTTTATCTGACTTGTAGTTTAGAGTTTTAAATTTACACCATTTTAAAGGAGAATATCCAAATAATTTTATATTTTTTTCTATGCAAAAATTTAAGATTTTTTTTTGAAAAAAAGAATTAAAAATGTTGTATTCAATCTCTACGGCATCTAAGTTTTTATCAGTATATTTGTAAAATTTTTTTATTTCATCTAAACTCGGATTACCAAGCCCTATAAAGTTAACTTGTCTATCTTTTTTTAAATTCCAAATTTCTTTAATGTTTTTTTTAGAAATTTTATTATTAGACCAATGTGTTAGAAAAAAATCTATTTTTTTATAACCGCTAATTTTTTTATACTCATCAAGCTTTTTCTTGATCGATATATTTTTGTCTTTCTCTAAATATGAAATTTTTGCAATTAAATTATATTTTTTTTTAATTCTTTTAATAACTTTTAAAGCTTTTCCATCATAATAAACCTTTGCCGTATCAACAAATTTACCGTTATCATTAGCGAATGCTTTAAAAACTTTTATTCTTTCTTTTATATTATCTTTCAGCAGTTCTCCTGTTCCAAGACATAATCTTTCAGAAATCATTTTTGACATATTTTCAGATATTATTTTTTAAGTACTTTCTATAAAATAAATAAAGTAATGATTTAATTTTTGGAGTATTAAAAATTTTTTTCATAATTATAAAATAAAATCTTATGATAAAAAAATATAATTTGTTATTAAATTTCCATCTACCTAACCTTCCTTGAGGTACGTTTAGTTTGTTAAAAATATAAGGTTGGAGATTATCGCCTCTTTTTTTTCTCATTTGTAGATAAATTTTGTCACCAAAAACTGTTCTTCTAAAACTTAAGCTTTTTTTTGTCCAAAGCGTATCTAGTAATTTTCTATCTTGATTATAGTAATCTAGATTGAGAGAATAATTACTATTTTTAATTTCAGTTACAAAAATTTTAGAAAATACAACTTTAAAACCTTCAGTCATTAATCTTAGATATAAATCAATGTCATAGAATGTAGCAGCAAATCTTGAGTCAAATAATTTTAATTTTTCTAATGTTTCTTTTTTTATGAGTGGTGCCAAGGGAACAAGTGGCGCATTATTTATTTCAGAGTGATACTTGTGTGAATTAAGGTTTTTATTAATTTTGTTAGACATTCTTAGAGATATTAATTTTTTTTTATTTTTTTTAGTTAATTGAATCATTTTATCTAATGAATTTATTTTATTTTTAAAAAACATGTCATCAGGCCAGAAACTTGAGTAATTACCTAACGAAGCATGAAAAGCTATTGTATGGCATTGAGGTGGCTTGTTATATGAGTTGATAATTTTTATATTTTGTTCGTTATAATTTTCAAAAGGACCTACAATTATGATCTCATTTTTACTTTTATTATATTTAAAATTGTTGATGATTTTTGGAATGGCTGATTTGTTTTTTGAAGTTATTAGAATTGAAACTTCTATGTCATATTTGGATTTATTCATTTTAATATTTTTAATATATAATTTTTTTAGATGGCAAAGGATAAGTTTTAGATTAAATTAAAAAATATATTTTTTTTTAATAATTAATCATTTTGTCTTCAATTATATCCATAAGAACATGTCCTATGCATATATGAGCCTCTTGTATTCTAGCGGTATTTTTCGATTCAACTATTATATTATTTTTGCAAATTTTTTTTGCTTTTCCTCCTTTATTTCCCAATAAAGATATAGAGGTTATTTTCATTTTCCTTGCTTGTTTTAAAACATTTAGAATATTTTTTGAATTCCCAGAAGTTGATATGACAATCAAAATGTCATCTTTTTTTCCCAAACCAGACAACATTCTAGAAAGATAAGAATCATAATCATAATCATTAGAATGCGCTGACATCGACACAGAATCTAGATTCAAAGAAATAGCTGCAATAGGTTTTCTATTAATATTTGGGTTTAATCTAACAAGCATTTCAGTTGCAAGATGCTGAGAGTCGCTTGCGGACCCACCATTTCCACAAAATATTAATTTGCCACCTTTTTTTAATCCTTTGATACAAATTTTTGAAGCATTAATTATGTCTGGAATATTGTTTTCTATTATTTTTTTTTTGACATTAATACTTTCTGTAATTTTATTTTGGATAATTTTATTTAAAATCATATTTTTTTTATTCTAGTAATTATCTTTTATAAGTTTTTTTTGTAATATTCATATGCTTTTAACAGTCCATCGTTTAAATTAATTTTTGGTTTCCATCCTAATTTTTTTATTCTCTTTATATCTAACAGTTTTTTTTTCATTCCATCTGGCATTGATGTATTGAACCTTATTTTTCCATTATAATTAACGATTGATTTAATTTTATAAACAAGTTTCTTTATAGTTAACTCTTTGCCAGAACCAACGTTAATATGGGATATATTCTTAGTTATTTCTTCATATTTTTTTTTACTTAGTTTGAAAACTTTTAAAATTGCTTCTGATAAATCATCCACATATAAAAAGTCTCTGTAAATATTTCCAGACCCCCAAACAGTAACATATTTGTCTTTATTAATTTTTGCATTGTGAAATTTTTTAATCAGAGCTGGAATAACATGTGAATCTTTTTCATCAAACTTATCATTTATGCCATACAAGTTAGTTGGCATTATGCATCTAAAGTCGGATTTGTATTGGTCTCTGTAGGAATTGCATAAATTGATTCCTGCAATCTTAGCAACAGAATATGATTTATTTGTTTCTTCAAGTGGTCCCGTTAATAGATACTCTTCTTTCATAGGTTGAGGACAAACCTTTGGATAAATGCAAGAAGATCCTAAAAATATTAATTTTTGTACATTAAATAAAAATGCAGCTCTTATCAAATTATTTTGAATTTCTAAATTTTCAAAAATAAAATCAGCCTTTTTAGTATTATTTGCATAAATGCCCCCAGCTCTAGCGGCGCAAATTATAATAGAATCGAATTTATTTTTTTTAATAAATTTGTAAACTTGACTTTGATTTAATAAATTTAATTTATTTTTATTTGCAGTGTAAATTTTTGATTCTTTAAATTCTTTTTTAAAAAGTCTTAATACAGAGCTTCCGACCATCCCATTATGTCCTGCTATGAATATTTTGTTTTGCATAACTTATTTATTATATATTATTAAGAATGAGAAAATCGCAACCATTAATTGGGGTTTGTATTCCAACTTTTAATGATGGCAATTATCTCTTTGAATCAGTTGAGTCTATATTAAATCAAACTTATAAAAACTTTGTTATCTATATTCTTAATGATGGCTCTGAAATAAAATGGCACAATTTATATAAAAAGGTATTTTCAAATAATAAAAAAATAATTTACTCTTATCAAAAAAATTCAGGAATTGTAAAAGCCTCTCAAAAATTATTAGATTTTTGTCAAAAAAATAAAAAAGTTCAACTTATAGCCAGGATGGATGGTGATGACATATCTGATCCAAAGAGATTTGAATATCAGGTTGATCTAATTTTTAGAAAAAAACTAGATTTAGTTGGGTGTCATTTCAAAAGAATGAATAGAGAGAAAAAAGTTTTTGAAAAAAATTTAGCTCCGCTAAATAATAAACATTTTTTTCTTCATTTATTAACAGGATCTCCATTTGCGCATGGTTCAATTATTTTTAAAAAAGACATTTTAAAAAAAAAAATTAATTATTTAGAGACCACTATGAGACATACAATCTTTCCTGAAGATTATAATTTTTATTTAAAATGTTTTTATAATCAAATTAAAATAGGAGCAGTAAATAAATTTTTATATTTTCACAGATATCATAGTAATTCGTATTCGATGCAAAATAGAATAATCTATAATGCCAGTTTAAAAAAAAACCGCTATTTATTTTTCTTAAACAATTTTTTAGTACTAAATAATTTAATTAAAAAAAAATTTCTACTTAACAATTTATATATAAAAATTATCGTAATAAAAATAATTTTAATATTTAAATTTGAATTAAACTTTAAAGTTATTGTTAATATTTTTTCTAGTATAAAAATTTATGATTATTTTTTAATTTTAAAATATTTTTTTAAAAGAAAAATAAGGAAATTTATTTATGGATAAAAAAAAAATTATTTTCTTTTTAGTAACATTTATTTTAAGTACCTTTTTTTTAATAGAGAACTTAAATTTTTTATATAATCAAAAGAGTATTATATTTTCTAATTTTGGTGCCAATTCAGCTGTAGCAGACTCTTATCAATATTTTCATAATTTTAAGCAGATCAATCTGATTGATATCTTTATTAATTACTTTTTAAATTTTAATGATGTTTATAATCATTATCAGGGAGCTAGGTTTTATCCTGATAATAATAATAATGTAAATTACTATCTATCCTTAGTTGGCGGAAATATTTTTGTATTATATATTTTTAATTTTATTTTCTATTTATATTTTATTCTTCAATTTTCTAATTTTTTTAAAAAAAAAAGTCTAACAATTTATTTAATTTTTAGTTTTTTAAATATTATAATTTTAGGCTCATTGTCTTTGCCGAATAAAGAAATTTTATGTTTCTTTTCTTTTAATTCATTGCTGCTTTATTATTTGAAAAAAGAATATAAATTTTTATTTATAGCTATCTTTTTTTCAATTTTTTCTAGAAATGAATTGTCATTTTTAATTTTGATTATTTTCTTTATTAATTCTGATTTTTTTTTAAAATTTAATATTTCTTTTATAAACAAATCAAAATTTTTTTTTACAGTTTTTATATACTTAATATTAGTATTTTTTTTATTTCTCACTCATAAAATAACAAGCAATAATTTTATTGCAAATTTTGTAGGTGATTTTTCTAATCATTCAAATCCAGCATTAAATTCGCATTTGTTAAATTTTAGATTTTTTTTATTTTATTTATTACATATTTTTTTAATTAATTTTTTTTTAAAATTTTTTTTAAAAAAAATAACAGAAGATATATTTTGTAAGATTGTTTATTTGTCTTTGTTTGTAATAGCGCTTTCTAGTATACTTCCTAATTATTATTGGTTTTACGGTACTAAAAACGATGTTATTGCGATGCAAACATCTAACTCACTGGGTGTAACTCTTTTTTTATTTAATGCTTGTATGAATGGATTTTTTTTTCTTGTTTATCCTTTTAAATTTTTTTTAACTTTGTTTGGTGGTGCTTTTCAGAAAATAAACCTATCTTCTTATGAAACTATATTTGCTTATTTTTCTCAGATTTTATTTTTTATTCTATGTATTTTAATATTTTTAAAAAAATCTTTTGTTAAAAATATGAATCTTTTTTTTGCAGTATTTTTTATTTTACTAATTTTTACTCTACCCAGTTATTCCACTCATAGATATGTATGGTTTGTGTATCAATATTTTATTTTTATTTATTGTTATTCTTTAAAAGAAAAGGAAATTAAAACTGCTATTTAATTTTATATTGATTATATTTCATTATCAAAATTGTGCTGCTAATCAAAGCTAGCGCTACTGTATAAATCGGATTGATTTTGAAACTTAATACTACAAGTATTAATGAAATAACATTGTGCAAATTGAATAACATTATTGTTTTTAAGTGAGAAATCTTTTTATTTTTTACTCCTTGTAAAAAAAAATAATCAAATAATCTTTCCCATGGCTTTTTACCTTTAGAAATTTTTGTTAAAATTGTTAAAGTGACATCAAGCGCAGGGTACATAATAATTATTAACGATACGAACCATAAATCATTCTGCACTAATCTTATTGTTAACCAACCGATTAAATACCCAAAAACAATACTTCCGCTATCTCCCATAAAAACTTTTGCTGGGGGTTTGTTTAGAATTAAAAATCCTATTGAAATGGGAAGAAGTATTAAAAAAAAATATTTTTCTATAATGTCTAAATTAGAAATTTGACATGAAATTATTGTAGCCAAACATACAAAAATTACATGGGATATCGCAAATCCATCTATTCCATCAATAAAGTTAATAATGTTTATATAATATATCCAAAAATAAATAATTAAGATTAGACTTAGTTTAAACGGTATAGATTTGATCACGTGAGTTTCCAAAGTTGTTAAGGATAAAAAAACGATAATGGTTTGAAAAATAAATCTATAAATAGGATTAATGGATTTTAGATCATCGGCGAAGGATATGGCCCCAAGTAGTATTATTGAGCCAATTAATACTTCTGGTCTAGGGATTGAAATAAAATATTTTTCATTAAATAAATAAAAAATAAAAATAAAAAAAATAAAAATAAAAAAAATTACTATACCAGCTGATGTTGGAATTGTTTTTTTATTTATATTTTTAGATAAGTTTTTTGGAATATTAAAAATATTTTTATCAATACAAAATTTTATATAGACCTTAATTAAACCATATGAAATAAGTAAAATAATAACAAAATAAGTGATATCGGGTAGTATATTCATTTAATTTACTGTAGTGTTATTCAAATATACTATTATTATTTTTAACTGAGAATAGTATTAAAATTACTCATTAGATGAAAAAAGTTGCTTTAATATTTGGAATAACTGGACAAGATGGTTCTTTACTTGCTCGTTTGTTACTCAAAAAAAATTACATAGTTCATGGAGTTAAAAGAAGGAGCTCATCTTTTAATACTGAAAGAATAGATGATATTTATAAAGATTTGCATGAACGAAATACCAATCTGTTACTTCATTATGGAGATTTAACAGATTCTACTAATATTATTTCTATAATTCAAAAAACAAAACCTCAGGAGATTTATAACCTGGCAGCACAAAGTCATGTGAAGGTTAGTTTTGAAACGCCAGAATATACGGCAAACGCTGATGCTTTAGGAACTCTTAGAATTCTAGAGGCAATTAGAATATTAAATTTAAAAAATAAAATAAAATTTTATCAAGCTTCTACCTCAGAAATGTTTGGGGACTCCAAGCCACCACAGAATGAAAAAACAGAATTTAAGCCCAACAGTCCTTATGCTGTTGCTAAACTTTATGCGCATTGGATAACCAAATCATATAGATCCGCATATAATATTTTTGCAAGTAATGGAGTTTTGTTCAATCATGAAAGTTATGCTAGGGGAGAGACCTTCGTTACAAAAAAAATAGTAGCGGCAGCTGTAAATATTGTCAAAAAAAAACAAAAAGTACTTTATTTAGGAAACTTAAATGCAATTAGAGATTGGGGGGATGCTAGAGATTACGTTGAGGCAATGTGGAAAATATTGCAGCAAAAAAAACCTGGTGACTTTCTTGTCTCTACGGGAAAAGGACATTCGGTTAGACAGTTTGTTGAGAAAACTTTTTATAAATTAGGCATTAAAATTAAATGGAGAGGAATAGGCTTAAAAGAAGTTGGTATCAATTCAAATAATAATCAAATTATTGTAAAAATTGATAAAAGATATTTTAGACCTAACGAAGTAAATATATTAGTGGGAAATTCATTAAAATCGCAAAAAATTATAAAATGGAAACCAAAAATCAGTTTTGATCAAATGATTACTGATATGATTTCATATCAAAGTAAGAAGAGTTAAGTGATTATTTTTATATCAATTTAAGAATCCAAATAAATCTTTAGTTATGAATATTTTCTACTCTGGTTATCAATATGATTATGGAGATAAAAAAAGAGGATACTCATATGAATATTATAATTTTTATAAATCTTTAATATTCATGGATAAAAAAAAACATAATGTTTTTAATTATAGAACTGATTTATTTAATAAGATTGGAAAAGAAGGATTTAATAATAAAGCAATAAATATAATTGATAAGAGTAATTTTGATTTAGCATTTTTTGTTCTTTTTAAAGATGAATTTAAAGACGAAACCTTAGATTATATTAAAAACAAAAAAGATATTGTTAGCGTAGCTTGGATGTCCGATGATCATTGGAGATTTGATAATTATGGTGTTAAAAAAGCCCCATTTTTTAATTGGATAGTTACCACAGATAGGAATTCATATTATAGATATAAAGAATTGGGTTTTAAAAATGTTATTTTATCCCAATGGGGATTTAATCATTTTATTTACAAACCTAATACTAAAACTTCAAAACTTCTTTACGAGGTTAGTTTTGTAGGACAACCGCATTCAAATAGAAAATTTTATATTAATAAATTAAAAAAATTAGGTTTAAATATTTATTGTAGAGGTTTTGGATGGAAAAATGGAAAAATAAGTTTTAAAGAAATGATTAATGTTTTCCGTAATTCTAAAATAAATATAAATTTTACCTCATCTTCCTTTGGATTTAATATAAAATCTTTTATTAAAATTTTTTTTTTTAAAACAAAATATAGTATAAAAATTTATAGTATTTCAGACATAATACAAAATATTAAGATTTTATTTAAAAAAAATACTAAGCAAATAAAAGGTAGGATATTTGAAATTATAGGATGTAAAGGATTTTTAATTTCTGAAGAGGTTAATGATTTAAATAAGTTTTATAATCTCAAAAATGAGGTTGTTACATTTTCTGATTATTTAGATTTAAAAAGTAAAATTTATTTTTATTTAAATAACAAAGAAGCAAGAGAGAGAATTATTAATAATGCTTATAAAAAAACTATAAAATATCATACTTATGAGAATAGATTCAGAAACATATTTAAAAAAGTTATCTAAATTTCAGGAAAAGTTTTCAGTTATTTTACCGGTCTATAAAAAAAATAGTTATATTGAATTTAAAAAAAGCATTTTAAGTATAATTTATCAAAATGTTATGCCATCAGAAATTTTAATAATTTACGATGGCCCCGTTTCTTTTAAAATAAAAAATTTTGTAGAAAAACTTAAAAAAAAATTGCCAATAATCGTTACTATTATTGTAAATCCAATTAATGTTGGCTTGGGCAAATCTCTTGCTAAAGCTGTTAGATTGGCAAAGTTTAATATAGTTGCCAGAATGGACGCGGACGATGAAAGTAATAAATTAAGGTTTTATTATCAGTTGAAAATTATGAAAAAGGACAAACCGGACGTTTTGGGATCAAATTTGTTAGAATTATATAATAAAGATACAAAGATTAGACTCAACCCATCCAGTAACTTTAAAATAAGAAAATATTTATTTTTTAGGAATCCATTTAATCATCCAACTGTTATGTTTAAAAAGCACTCAGTAATTAAAGCAGGCAATTATCAAAATGTCAGTTATTACGAGGATTACTATCTTTGGATTAGAATGAGTTTTTTCAAATTTAAATTTATGAATTTAAATAAAATTCTCTGCACTTCAACTGTAAATAATAATTTTATTTCTAGAAGATCTGGGTTTAAATATTATAAGAATTATTTAGTATTTTTATACAAATGTAAAAAAATTAACTTTTATAATTTTGCAAGTATATTATTTTTAGCATTTATAAGATCAGCAGTTTTCTTATTACCAAAATCCTTTTTAAATTTTTTGTACTCAAATTTTTTAAGAAGTAATATCAAATAATTATTAATTTACTTTATGTTAATTGCAATTTTAGCAGGAGGAAAAGGATCTAGATTTATAAAATTTTCAAAAAAGCCAAAATTATTGATTAAATTTAAAGATTATACCCTGTTAGATAATTTTATTAACCAGTGCAAGGATTTTAATTTAAAAAAATTTTTTTTATTTTTAGGTTTTGGTAGTGACAAAATTATTCAGTATCTAAAAAATAATAAAATAAAGGTTAATTATGTTTTGGAATCTAAGCCCTTAGGTACCGGTGGAGCTTTAAAAATTATAGAAAATAAAAAAGATAAAAATATTCTAGTTATTATGGGCGATGTTTTAGCTAATGTTAATTTTAAAAAATTTATAACTTTTCATAAATCTAAAAAATCAGACATTACTTTATTTGCGCATCCTAATAACCATCCTTATGATAGTGATTTAATTGCTACCGATGAAAATAGTAGAGTAATAAAATTCTATTCAAAAAATAGAAAAAAAAGATTGTATGTAAGAAACTTAGCTTCAGCGGGTATATATTTAGTTAAGACAAGATTATTAAAATTATTAAAAAAAAATACTTTTCAAGATCTGTCTAAAAATTTAATTGAAAAATTAATTAATAAAAAAAAATATAGGATTTTTGCTTATCATTCACGTGAGTACGTAAAAGATGCGGGGACTCCAGATAGATATTTTCAAGTTCAAAGAGATATAAAATTAAGATTACCCTTCAAAAGAAATTTAAATAATAAAATGCCAGCAATTTTTCTCGATAGGGATGGTGTTATTAATAAAGAAAAATATAATATTTACTCTAATCCATGCAATTTTTATCCAAAGACAGCAGAGGCAATAAGAAAAATTAATAAGATGAATTATTTATGTATAGTAATTACCAATCAACCAGCTATTGCAAAAGGGTTTGTAAAGGAGGATTTTGTTAAATTTACTCATGCTAAAATGGAGACACTAGTGGGTTATGAAGGGGCTTATTTCGATGATATTTTATATTGTCCTCATCATCCAGAAAAAGGTTTTAAAGGAGAGTTGAAAAAATATAAAATAAAATGTTTTTGTAGAAAGCCAAAATTAGGATTGATAAAAAAAGCAGAAGAAAAATTTAATATTGATTTAAAAAAATCTTATTTTATTGGAAATTCATTGGTAGATTATAATACAGCTGTAAATTCTGGAACGACTCCAATAATTATTAATAACATTAGTTTATCTAAAAACATAAAACAAAAAAAACATTTTAATAATTTACATGAGTGTATAAATTATTTGTGTAAGCAAGTCTCATCTTAAATTATTGTTATGAATAAAAATAATAGAAACATTTTAGTAACTGGAGGGGCAGGTTACATTGGAAGTAAAATATCAATAGATTTGTTAAGAAAAGGTTATCAAGTATTTGTGGTTGATAATCTGCAGACTGGTTTCAGATTTTTATTAGATAAAAAAGTTAATTTTTTTAAAATAGATATAAGAGATGAAAAAAAAATATCTCATATTTTAAAAAAAAATAAAATTAACAACATTATTCATCTGGCTGCTTCATTAAGTGTAGAAGAATCAATGATCTTCCCGGAAAAATATTATTCAAATAATGTAGAAGGAACATTTTCATTAAATAAGTCTGCAATTAATAATAAAGTTAAAAATATCATTTTTTCTTCCACATGTGCAACCTATGGAAATTTAAATGGAAAAATTAATGAGACCTTTTTTCAAAATCCTGAAAGTATTTATGGCAAGACAAAATATTTGGCAGAAAATATTATTATTAATTACTCAAAATTAGCAAAATTTAATTTTGCTATACTAAGGTATTTTAATGTTGTCGGTGCAGATTCTGAAATAAGAACTGGATGTTCTTATTCCGGGGGTCAGCTTTTTAAAAATTTAGCTGAATGTATTGTAAATAAAAAGTATGAGATTGATGTGTACGGAAATGATTATTCTACCCCGGACGGAACAGCAATAAGAGATTATATTGATGTTAATGATCTTTCAGCAATTCATATAATGTGCTTGAAAAATCTTTCTAAGAAAAATTCACTAATTCTAAATTGCGGTTATGGATATGGTTACTCTGTGCTAGAAGTTATAAAAAGATTTGAAGAAGTATCGGGAAAAAAGATAAAGATTAATAATAAAAAGAGAAGAAAAGGGGATGTTGCTGTAGCCATTAGTGACAATAAAAATTTAATTAGAAAAATTAATTTTAATTTAAATAGCACTATAAATTTAAAACAAAGCATTCATAATGCTCTTTTATGGGAAGAAAAATTAAAAAAGATTAAAAAGAAGTAAATTATTTATTTCTAATATTTTTTTTTAAAAGCACTTTTTCAAGCCAGCAATATAATAGAGTGAAGAGATATTTAGATCCCAATTCTCTTATTTTGAATTTTGATTTACCAATTTTTCTATTATACCAATTTATTGGAGTGATTATAAATGTGTATTTTCTAGAAATAATTTTTAATGGCAGTTCTAAAAAAATATTAAAATTTTCAGAAATAAAAGGTTTTAATTCTAGCAATGTATTTTTTTTATAAATTTTAAATGCATTAGTGTAATCATTGTATTTTGATAAAAATAAAAGACTAACAATTAAATTGAATATTCTATTTAGGATTAACTTCGTAAATGGATAATTTAGTACCTTTGATTTTTTCAAAAATCTGGAACCGAAAACTGCATCTGCATTGCCCCTTTTTATTAAGTTATAATAATTAATTAGATCTTTAATATCATCGGACATATCAGCCATAAAAATACAAACATATTTTTTTGTAGACTTGGTGACTCCCAGATCTATAGCTGAGCCCAACCCTTTTTTTACATTTTGAATTATTTTAATGTTTGAAATTGATTTGTTTATATTGGAAAGTACGTATTTGGTATTATCTGTACTGAAATCGTTAATTATAATAATTTCGTATTCAATATTAATTACAGATTTTTTAATATAATTTACTGTTTCTTTTATAATATTTTCTTCGTTATAGCAGGGTATTATAATAGATAAGCTCATAGTAAGTTTAAATGTATATATTAAATCTTATTATTTGAATTAAATTATATAAAAAATCTAATTACACGTGTTTACAGTTTTGTGAGATAAAATATCATTTTTTTTAAAAAAATGTGAAACGTTTTTATTAGATAACTTTTATTAAGAAGGATCAAGATTAACTATTTGAGATTAAAATTTTTTTACAACTACAGTGCCAGAACCAAAAATAATAAAAATTTATTTTTAATATTAGTTTTATTATTTTTCTTCCTATTTAATCTATCGCGATTTGATTTTAATTATTTCAATTTGGAATGGTATTTTGTTGAATATGCAAAACACATTAATGATAGTAGTTATTATTTTACCAAAGAAATTTATAGAGAAAATCAGGCAAACACATCCTTTTACTCTTTGTTAATTAGCTCAATTTTTAATTATAGTTTAAATGAAATAAATATTTTGAGAGTATTAAGAGCTGCTAATTTTCTTTCTTTTATATTCTGCATACTAATTTTTTTTAAATATGAAAAAGATTTAGACTATAAAAATAAAATTATATTTATTTTAATAGTTCTATTTTCACCAATTTTTTTTGTATATATTTTTAGAATTTATCCAGACGTATTATCTTTCTTATTTGCCTGGACAGCTTTTTATTTATTAGAGAAAAAAAAGTTAAATGTTGCTCTTTCTATTTTTTTTACAATCATTTCTTTTTTACTAAAACCAATATCTATAATTTTAGTACCATTTTTTGTCTCTAAAATTTACCAAATATGTAAATATGATCTAAAAAAAACATTAAAATTTTCAATTTTATATTTAGTATGCATTATATTTTCATATTTGCTCTTTTTTTTGTTTTACGAAAAGTCTTTATTTAGCAAAGGATATTCAGATATTTATTTAAATTTCTTATTTACAAATTCATTATTTAATTTTTTTAATTATATATTCTATATTTTTTCTCTTCTAATGCCATTTTCGATTATTAATATATTTTTTTTTGATAATAAAAAAAAATATTTATTTTTATTTTTATACTTTTTTGCAAGTTTTTTTTTAACTTTCTTGTATCAATATAATTTAGATTTTATAAAAAATTATCAAGGCGAAATGAATCTTGGTTATTTATCTTCTTTAAATTTTTTTAATAGTTCAATATATATTTTTTTTATTTTTTATAGTGCGCTTTCTTTTTTTCATGTTGTTTTTTTTCAAAAAAAACATTTGAAGTTATTTTTTTTAATTTTATTTAGTATTTTAATATTATCTATTTTGGTATTTAGACCAACCCAAAGATATCTAATATACGTATTGCCTTTTTTGATTTATTTGCAAATTTTAATATATAGAAGTAATAAAATTAAATTTTATTTTTATACTTATCTTGCTTTAGTAATTTTATTTTTATCCGCAATAAATATTGGACAACAATTTTATCAATACAACAGTCAGAGAGCTTTTAAAAATATTTATGAGTATATAGAGAGTAAAAACATAGTTCAGTATACTGATCCTGGAGTAATGTTTCACTCGTATGGATATAAATTTAATAAATTTATATTAAATAGATCTTATCAATATAAATTCACAGTAATATTTTGCGACTTAAATATTAATTCCATTTATAAAGTAAAAATAAATAATTTAACTAGTAGCGGTTATCTTTGTCTAGTATCGAATAATTAGTTTTTATTTAAATATGTCTTTTTGTATTTCTTTAGTAAATTTTTCCAGTCAAAGTTTTTTGAATATTCCTTTAATATTTTTTTTTTAATAATTTTATTTTTATGATAATTGTTGGATATATAGTAGTCTAATTTATTTGTAATATTATTTAAGTTATTGTTGCAGTAACCAAATTTTATTTTATTTAAAACTTCTTTTACATTTCCCACTTCTTTTCCCAAATATATTTTTCCTGCAGCTAAGGTTTCAAATAATACTAATGGTGAACATTCAACTCTAGATCCATGTATAAAATAGTCGCATTCATTATAAGCAGCTAATGTATCTTTATTATTAATGTTGTTTAGTATTTTAATTTCAGCATTTGGATTTTTTTTTAAAATTAAAAATATTCTGAATCTAATAAAATAATAATATAAATTTTTTTTTATATTGTTGACTATAAAAAAAAGAGAAAATTTTTTAAACTTTAGTTGTGCAATAATTTTCAAAACATTATCCTGTCCTTTGTTAAATTTAAAATTTGCAATATTAATCAAAGTTAAATTTTTAATTTTTTTTTGATATTTATTTTTAAAGCTATTTTTTTGATTATTTATTTTAAATGATCCATTGTAGATTATATCTATTTTCTTTCTAAAAATTTTTTTTAAAACTTTTTAATAAGTTAATTATTATTCAAAACATATAATACGGTCGAAGTGATTTATCTTTAATTTTAAAGAATTAAAATATATTTTGTATAAAAAATTATTAAATCTAGAAAAACCACAAGGTATAAATATTTTTTTAGACTTAATTTTTTTAATAATTTCTAAAGCAAGATCAAAAGTCCACTGTTGAGCTGCATAAAATATAATTAAATCGTAGTTAGAGTTTAATAAAAAATTTTGATAACTTGCAATGTTGCCATTGTATCCTCTGACAGCATTTCCTTTAATGTTGAATTCTATAATTTTTACATTATTTAATATTTTATTTTTTCTATTATAAATTTTGCTTGTAGCAACATGAGTTTCGTTTCCTAAGTTTGAAAAGTATTCAGAAAGTATTTGAACATGTTTTTCTGCGCCACCAATATGCGGATAGTAAAATTCAACACAATGAAGTATTTTCATTTTGTTTGAAGGTTGGTTGCGGGGCTTGGATTTGAACCAAGGACCTTCAGGTTATGAGCCTGACGAGCTACCAGACTGCTCCACCCCGCGATTTTATTTCTTGATTTATTAATTTTTAAACTTAGTTAGTAAA
>Ga0114981_10000493_pt1 | contig 25691 bp, 21 predicted proteins | sample S_140806_MF_Meta_FD_87028 | JGI IMG/M metagenome (GOLD analysis project Ga0114981, IMG submission 87028) | Freshwater microbial communities from Lake Simoncouche, Canada to study carbon cycling - S_140806_MF_MetaG | ecosystem: Environmental > Aquatic > Freshwater > Lake | place: Lake...
CCCGTCGTACCGCCTGCAACAGCGCCAGGTTGGTGGTTAGCCCAGGGGCTCCGTAGCGGATCGAGGCGTCGCTTTCCACCTGGCCCAGGACCAGCACCACCCGCTGAGCCCCTTCCGGCCGACACCAGGGGTCGGCAGAGAGGTTGTATTTGGTGAGACCGGCGGCCACCAGGCGCTCCCGCAGCGCCGCCGCCCGCTGCCGCTCCGCGGCGCTGAAGTCATGGTGGGCCAGGTGCCATTCCAGGTCACTGGCCGCTGTGGCGTCGTAATAGATCCCCCGGTGGTCCACCACCCAGGACACCGGGGCGATCAGGTTGGCCCCCAGCCCCACCGACCGCAGGAACCCATCCTCGATGTGGAGCAGGGTCGGTGGGGCTGGCTGGCGCAACCGCTGGCGCACCCCCAGCCCCGGTTCCCGACCCCAGACCGCCAGGGCCCTGGCGGTGGGGCTGGCCGGGCTGTGGCGGCGCCGGAAGCGGATCCGGGATCCGGCCAGGAAGCGCCGCAGGATCGGCTGTTTCCAGGGTTTGAAGCCGAAGGCCTCAATCACGGCCGGTTGACCGCAGCGCTGACGTCGCTGCAGGCCGAGCACCTGGATCAGTCGCTCCGGTTCGCAGCGCTGTCCTTGATGGGGGTCCAGGTAGCGGGGATAGGCGATCAGGGTGGCATGCACCAGTTGGGCCAGCTCGGGACGGGGGCCGCAGCGGCGCTCCGGCGAGGGCAGCGCATCCGTGGTGAGACCCCAGCCGGCGTAAAAGGGCATGCCGAAGCAGCGCACCGGCCGGTTCCAAAGCAGGGCCTCAAAGCCCAGTTGGGACGTCACCACGTACACCGCCTGGGCCTGCTCCAGCAGGGCCGTGGGATGGCCACCGTCGGCACAGAGTTCCAGCCGTGGATCGCTCAGCTGCTCCGGGGTGAAGTGGCTGCGCTTGCGACCGGCGGCCACATCGGGATGGATCTTGACCACCACCTGGCTGTGGGGGTGTTCCGCCAGGGCGGCGGCCAACATCTGCCCAAAGCTGGCAGCGTCGGCCAGTCCCCCGCCGATGGAGAGGTCGCCGGCGGTTTGGTCCACCACCAGCACGAAGGGGCGCGTGGGGGCTGAGGATTCCGGGGCGCCGTTGTATTTGCTGACCCGCTGGTCACACCACAGGCGCTGCAGGGCCTGGGCCCGATCCCGCTGGCCTGGCGCCAGGGGCTGGGCAATCAGCGCCTCCAGCCGGCTCGGCGCGGTGGCGTCGTAGTAGATGCCCAGGTCGTCCACCACCAGCGAGAGCGGTGGGCTGTCCGGCCCAAGAGCCAGGGAGCGCAGGAATCCATCCTCACAGCGCCAAAGGGGAAGGCTCCGTTGCCGTGCGATCTGCTCGGCGAGGCGCGCCGAGGGTTTGCGACCCCAGGCCAACAGGGCCTCCAGCTGCTCCCGTTGACAGGCGCGCCCCCCCCGGACCACCGTCGCCGGGGCCAGCAGGGGGCCGAGGGTGGGGATGCGGGCCATGCCGCGGGATGGGATGCCAAGAATTGCTCCCATGGGATGATGAAGTTACCCTGAAAAACCTACAGGATTGGTCGAAAATGCTCAAAAATGGGCTGTTAATTCGTGAGCGCCATTGTCGTCTTGACCTCGATTGTTCGGACGTCTCCAAGCTGGCTCTCGCTCGCTATTTATCTACGGTGGATCGAGTGATTTCCGCCATGCTAGCGAGGGATCGGCTTGATAGCCTTGGCGATGGTCGCTTTAGTTATAATTCTAACAGCTTTAATGTGCTTGGCTTTGAGATACGGGCGGTTGTAAAGCTGAGCGCCAATTGGAATGGCCAGTGTCTGCAGATCTGTTGCGAAGGTTGCGGAGTTGATGGACCAATTGGTCTCAATCGTGAGCTGGATTTTCAGCTGGAGGCTGAGATTCGGCCTGGGCCTTTTCTGTTGATCGCTGACGTCTGGGTGGGAATTCCGTGGCAACAGGATCGTTGGCTCGGGAGTCGGTCAATCGTGCAGCGGGTTTTGGATCTTGTGCTGGATCGGATTGAGCGGCGCTTTCGACGGGGACTGAGGAAGGATGTGATGGCTTGGATTTCTTGTCGTGCCAATTATTAATAGGAAAATAATTGTAATAATAGGCCCCCGCTTGTGTTGGATTTTAGGATTTCACAGATGCCGCTAATTTGGCGATTAGCTAAAATTATTGACGGATAATTTTCCGGGAGATGGTCGTTGATGTTCGCGGTTGGGATGTTGTGTGGCGATGATCCCCGCGCTCAAATTGCATTGGTCATCATGCAAAATATTGATGGCGTGTTCAGATCTTCTCCTGCTGGCGTCACCGCAGGCAGCCCTGCCCTGCGGCCCTAGGCAGGGAATGATCTTGAACCTCGGCGGGCCGATGACGACAGCGATCGAGACGGCGATGGCGGCGGCTGTCCAGCCCCTGGCCCCGGCGGAGGCGGATCGACGGCTTGAACGCTTGATCGCCGGCAGCAGTTGGAGTCAGGACGCGTTGATTGAGCTCCTCCATCGGGTTCAGCCTCTCTATGGCTACTTGCCCGCCTCGGCGCTGCATCGCGTTGCTCAGGAGTTGGCCTTGCCCCTGAGCCAGGTGTATGGGGTGGCCAGTTTCTATCACCTGTTCCACCTTTCTCCCCCCAGTGCCCAGCGCTGTGGCGTCTGCCTTGGGACCGCCTGTTACGTGCGCGGTGCGGCGGCTCTGGTGGAGCGGCTTGAGCGTCGGCTTGGGGTGGGGTTGGATCAGCCGCTGGGGCACCATGGTTGGACTCTCATCAGCCTGGGGTGCCTGGGGGCCTGCGGTCAGGGCCCCCTGGTGTGCCTGAATCACCGTTTGGTCGGGTTCGACTCCGACAACGCCCCTGCTGCCCTGGAGGCTCGACTGGATGCCCTTGGCTTCCCCTCACCCCGGCCTCAGGCACCTGCGGCGCCGTAGGCCACCTGGCAGGCCGTGTTCAACAGCTGGGCATCCTGCAGCGTGAGGGGTGTGCCGCCATTCAGGAGGCCTGCGTTGCAATCCGCATTGCTGCTGTAATAAGGACCATTGACATTGCTGCTGAACACGAAGGTCACCCCGGCCGTGCCCACCGCCTGAATCGATCCGTAGTTCAGTTGGTAGGACGTCTGGGGCACCACGATCACCGGCGTTTGGTTGCGACTGGCGTTATTGATCAATGCCGTGATGGTGGCCGCGGTGGCGAGCCCTGCCACCCCCCAGGCCACGGCGTTGGTGTTCCACCAGCCCCAGCTGGAGGGGGTCCAGGCATACCAACCGGTGCGCCAGCTCCGATAGCCCCAGTAGCCGCCATTCGACCACCGGGCTGACCAGGCCGTGGGCCGTCCGGTGTAGACAACCGGTCGTGCCGCCGGCCGATAGAGCGGTGCCGCCACGGGTCGTACGACGGGGCGTGCGACGGGGGCCGGCCGCACCCCAGGACCAGCCCCCGGCCGATAGACACCGCCGCCGAGGGGTTCCCGCACCCGTTCCGCCAGCACCGCCGGCGTGGCCAGCACTTGCAGGGCCAGGGCACTGACCAGGCCCAAGGACCCCAGGGGGTGAGGGGGGGAGCTGGAGGGGGCGTTGGGCATGGGCCGGTCGAAGCAACATTTTCCACCCTAGGCAGCACTCGATCGGGTGGTTCAGACGTCTCCTTGGGGAGTAGGCGGGCGCTCGGTGTTGGGGTTGGGCCCGATCGACATCCTCCACTCATCGCCACGGTCCCGCGTCGCTAGCACGGTTGCCTGAGCCCGGAGGTGCCATGGCGACGGCCCATTTCCACGCGCCGCGTTGGCGTTGCTGTGATGCCAGCGCCTGCCGCATGGCTGGTTCCGCGCCCCTGTGGCGGGCCCTGCGGCGGGCCCGCAGGGCCGCTGGCCTGTCGGCTGTGCAGTTGCCGATCAAGCGTGTGGGCTGCCTGCGGCTGTGCAGTGAGGGGCCGTTGTTGGCCCTGGATGGTGGGGCCGTCTCCGCAGATCCGGCGGCCGGCCGTGCGACCCGGCTCTATGGCCGACTCACGCCGGAGCTGGCCGCCGATCTGCTGATGGAGGCGTTGGCGGGAGCGGTCCCCGCCCTGGAGCCCCATCGCCTCGATCCCCACCTCCCCTTCTTTGCCCTGCAGCGCTCCGTGGTGCTGGAGCACTGCGGCGTGCTGGACCCCGGGGCGATCGACGATGCCCTCGCCCACGGCGCCTACGCCCAACTCCGTCACTGTCGACGTCGCCTCAGCCCGGCCGCGGTGCGCGCGATCGTGCGCCTCAGTGGGTTGCGGGGACGGGGCGGCGCCGGGTTCCCCACCGGCCTGAAATGGGACACCGTGGCCCAGCAGCCGCCTGGACCGCGCCTGCTGGTCTGCAATGCCGACGAGGGCGACCCCGGAGCTTTCATGAACCGCAGCGTGCTGGAGGGGGATCCCCACCGTCTGGTGGAGGGGATGGCGATCGCCGCCTACGCCGTCGGCGCCGAGCGGGGCTACATCTACGTGAGGGCGGAATATCCCCTGGCGATTCGGCGGCTACGGGTGGCCCTGGCCCAGGCCAGGCGGCGGGGCCTGCTGGGGGATGGGCAGGCCAGCGACCCCATGGCGTTACGGCTGGAGTTACGGGTGGGGGCCGGGGCCTACGTGTGCGGAGAGGAGACGGCGCTGCTGCGTTCGATCGAGGGGCGGCGGGGCGTCCCCCATCCCCGTCCTCCCTATCCGGCGGAGGTTGGCCTGGGCGGGGCGCCCACCCTGATCAATAACGTCGAAACCTTCGCCGCCGTGCCGTCGATCCTTCGCCATGGTGCCGCCTGGTACGGGGCGATCGGCAGCCCCGCCAGTCCGGGCACCAAGGTGTTTGCCCTGTCCGGCGCCCTGCGCCACACCGGTCTGGTGGAGGTGCCCCTGGGGACCCCCCTCCGCCAGGTGGTGGAGACGATGGGGGGCGGCGGCTCCGAGGGCTGGCCGATCAAGGCGGTGCAGACCGGTGGTCCTTCCGGCGGCTGTGTGCCGGCCAGCCAGCTCGATGTCCCCCTCGATGACGACCATCTGCGGAGTCTGGGGGCCCGGATCGGCTCCGGCGGCCTCGTGGTGATAGGCCCGACCACTTCGATGCCGGCCCTGGCGCGGCAATTCATGCGGTTCTCCAGGCAGGAGAGCTGCGGTCAGTGCCTCCCCTGCCGTGCCGGCACCGTGCAGCTGGAGCAGCTGCTGGATCGTTTTGTGGGTGGCGTCGCCAGTAGGGCGGATGTCGAGCGGTTTGAGGCCCTCGCCGCCATGGTGCAACGCACCAGTCTCTGTGGCCTGGGGCAGGCGGCTCCCACGCCGGCCCTGAGCAGCCTGCGCTGGTTTCGTCAGGAGTACCTCGACGCCTGCATGGCCACCGAGACGCCATGGAGCTGATCCAGTTGTGGCTCAATGATCAAGCCGTGACGGTGTCGGTCGGAACGAGCCTGTTGGCGGCCTGTCGCGCTGCCGGCCTGACCCTTCCCACCCTCTGCCATCTGGATGGACTCACGCCCGTGGGGGCCTGTCGGCTTTGCCTGGTGGAGATCGCCGGCTGCTCCCGGTTGCAGCCTGCCTGCACCACCGCGGCCGCTGACGGACAGCGGGTGCATACCCACACCCAGGAGTTGCTGGACCTGCGACGCATGGCCGTGGAGCTGTTCTTTGCGGAAGGCAACCACATCTGTGCCATCTGTGTGGCGAACGGCAACTGCGAGCTTCAGTCGATGGCCGTGCTGGTGGGGATGGATCACAGCCGTTTCCCCGCCCAGGCCCCCCAGCGGGACGTGGACGCCTCCCATCCCCGCTTCACCCTGGATCACCACCGCTGCATTCTCTGCACCCGCTGCGTGCGGGTGTGTGATCAGATCGAAGGGGCCCACGTCTGGGATGTGGCCTACCGCGGCGAGCACTGCAAGGTGATTGCCGGGCTGGATCAGCCCTGGGGTGTGGTGGCCGCCTGCACCGATTGCGGCAAGTGTGTGGACGCTTGCCCCACCGGTGCCCTGTTTCGCAAGGAGGAGGGTCTGACCGGCAAGCAGCCCGATCCGGCCGGGCCGGCCCGCCTGCGCCTCGCCCGGGACCAGGGCCGTTGGTGGATCCCATGAGGCGCCTGCGACTGGCCACGGTGTGGCTGGCCGGCTGCTCCGGCTGCCACATGGCCCTGCTCGATCTCGACGAGGAGTGGTTTGAACTCGTCGAACGGGTGGAGATCGTCTACTCGCCTGTCTTCAGCGACACCAAGCAGTTTCCTGCCGCCGTGGATGCCTGCCTGGTGGAAGGGGCGGTGGGCAGCACCCACGACCTGGCCCTGGCCCGGATTCTGCGCAGTCGCAGTCGCCTGGTCATTGCCCTCGGCGATTGTGCCGTGACGACGAACGTGCCGGGGTTGCGCAACCTGTTGCGATCGCCGCAGCGCAGTGGTGCCGAAGCCGTTCTCGATCAGGCCTACGGCGCTTTGGCCGACCTCCACCCCCAGCATCCCCAGGCCCCGGGCCTCCTGCCCGCCCTGCTGGACACCGTGTTGCCCCTCCATGCCGTGATTCCCGTGGATGCCTACCTGCCCGGTTGCCCTCCTCCCCTGCCCCGCCTGCGCCTGCTGCTGGAGGCCCTCATGGCCCACCAGCTGCCGCGGCTGGAAGGGGACGCCCTGTTGCGTTTCGGCTGAGGCCTGCACCATGGGACGTCTCGTCTGTATTGATCCCGTCACCCGCATCGAAGGGCAGGCCCGCATCAGCCTGCACCTCGATGACGCCGGCGTGCTGGTGGATGCCCGGCTGCATGTGTTGGAGGTGCGGGGGTTTGAGGCGTTCTGCGTGGGGCGGCCCTTCACGGACATGGGAGCGATCACGTCGCGCATCTGTGGTATTTGCCCGGTGAGCCACCTGCTGGCGGCCGCCCGCGCCGGCGACCAGCTGCTGGCGGTGACCATCCCAGCGGCGGCGCGGCAGTTGCGGGAACTGCTCAACCTGGCCCAGATCCTCCAGTCCCATGCCCTGTCGTTTTTCCACCTCAGTTGCCCGGATCTCCTGCTCGGCTGGGACAGTGATCCCGCCCGGCGCAATCTGTTCGGTCTGATGGCCGCCGAACCCGATCTGGCCCGGGCGGGCATTCGCCTGCGTCAATTCGGTCAGCGCATTATTGAGCTGCTGGCGGGCCGGGCGATTCATGGCCTCTGGGCGGTGCCCGGCGGCGTGCTTACCCCCCTGGGCCTCGAAGCCCAGGCCTGGATCCTGGACCGCCTGCCGGAGGCCCGCGCCGCTGCCCGGCTCGCCCTGGAGCGCTACAAAACCCTCCTGGACGGCCCGTTGCAGCAGGAGCAGACCCGCTTCGGCCGGTTCCCGAGTCTGTTCCTGGCCCTGGTGGGGCCCCAGGGGCGCTGGGCCCATCTCGACGGCGACCTGCGTCTGGCCGATGCCGCTGGGGGCTGGATCGGGGAGCCGATCGACCCCCTGGCCTATGGGGAGCTGATCGCCGAGGCGGTGGAACCCTGGAGCTATCTCAAATTTCCCTACATCCGTTCCCTGGGCTACCCCGAGGGGATCTACCGGGTGGGGCCCCTGGCGCGGCTCAATGTGTGCAGGGGCATCGGCACGCCCTGGGCCGAGGCGGAACTGGTGGAACTGCGCCAGCGCTCCGGGCCGGTGCTGCTGGCCTCCTTTGCGTATCACCACGCCCGGTTGGTGGAGATCGTCGTCTGCCTGGAGGCGATCGAGCGGCTGGTGGAAGATCCGGGCTTGCGCAGCCCGCAGGTGCGGGCCAAGGCGAGCCTGAATCGATGGGAGGCCGTGGGGGTGAGCGAAGCGCCCCGCGGCACCCTCTTCCACCACTACCGGGTGGACCCCGACGGCCTGATCACCCACGTGAACCTGATCATCGCCACCGGCCAGAACAACCTGGCGATCAACCGCACCCTGCTGCAGGTAGCCCGGGCCACTATCCCTTCGCCCTTGGCGGCAAACGCCGAGATCCCCGAGGCGATCCTCAACCGCGTCGAGGCGGGTCTGCGCTGCTTCGACCCCTGCCTGTCCTGCAGCACCCACGCCGCTGGCCAGATGCCCCTCCTGGTGCAGTTGATCGACGCGAGGGGAGAGCTGTTGGCGGAGCGGAGCCGTTGATGGCGCTCGACCTGGTGATCGGCATCGGCAACCCCCTGCGAGGGGATGATGGAGTGGGGCCTCACTTGGCGGCTACGGTTGCGGCCTCGGTTGCTACCACGGTTGCAACCACGGTGTCGTCCCCGGGGTCGGCTGGGCATGGGAGGGTGCAGGTCCTGGTGGTGCACCAGCTGACCCCCGAGCTGGCCGAACCGCTCTCGGAGGCGCGGCGGGCCCTGTTCCTGGATGCCTGGTTGGCGTCCACGGCCAGTCGGCCCTGCCTCCAGCCCCTGCGGCCGGCTCCCCATTGGGAAGGCAGCAGCCATCGCCTCACCCCCGCGGTGCTGCTGGGCCTCGCGGATCTGCTCTACGGCGCGACGCCAACGGCCCAGCTGCTGCTGGTCCCGGCGTTTGTCATGGAGCCCATGGCCGAGGGATTTTCACCGCCCCTGCGGCGCGGCCTGCCCCGGGCCCGACGTCTCCTGGCGCAATGGCTCGCGTCGGGAGGGGACGATGCATGAACTGAGCCTGATGGTGGCGCTGCGGGAGCAGGTGCTGGCGGCGGCGGCGGCCCGGGGGGCGCGGGCGGTCACGGCCATCCATCTGCGGATTGGTCGCCTGGCCGGGGTGGAGCCGGAGGCGCTGCAGTTCGCCGCTGCGTTGGTGTTGGCGGGCAGCCTGGCGGCTGGCGCGGCGTTGGTGATCGATTCGGTGGAAGCCCGCTGCCATTGCCGCCCCTGTGCAGCGTCGTTTGAGGTGCTGGACGGGATGTGTGTCTGTCCCCGCTGTGGGGCCATCAGTCGCCAGCTGTTGTGTGGCCGCGAGTTGACGCTGGCGGCCCTGGAACTGGAAGGGCTGGAGCCGGATCCCTAGGCCGCGTGCTCCGGGGGTGTCTGACGTCGCTATGCGTTCTCGAACGGCGTCCTTAGGTTTCCTTCATCCGTTCCCGTTGCCGTTGATGTGCCTGGCCTGTCCCTGCTCCCGGACCGCGCCGGCTGCCATGGCTCCTGTTCCCCCCGCTGCGCCCGATCGCCAGCTTCTGCGGCTTGGCCAGGATCTGCTGCACCGCAACGACGCCCTGGCGGTCGCCAACCGAAACCGCTTTGATCAGGCCGGTGTGCGGGTGGTCAATCTGCTCTCGGCGCCGGGATCTGGCAAAACCGCCCTGCTGGAGCACTTGGGGGGCCTGACGGCGGGGCCCATGGCGGTGATTGTTGGGGATCTGGCCACCGACAACGACGCCCGTCGGCTGCGGGCCGCCGGCCTGGCGGCGGTGCAGATCACCACCGGCCAGGCCTGCCACCTGGAGGCCGCCATGGTGGCGCGCGCTGTGGACCAATTGGAGCATTCCGGGGTGCCTCTCTCCTCGCTGCGGTTGCTGGTGATCGAGAACGTGGGCAACCTGGTGTGCCCCGCCGCCTACGACCTGGGCGAACACCTGCGGCTGGTATTGCTGGCGGTGACGGAGGGGGAGGACAAACCGCTGAAGTATCCGGCCCTGTTCCACAGCGCCGATCTGGTGGTGATCAGCAAGCTGGATCTGGCGGCCGCCGCCCCCTTCGATCTGGCCCTGGCCCGGCGGGCGATTGAACGGGTGGCGCCGCGGGCGCGGATCCTGGCGGTGTCGTCGCGCCGTGGCACCGGCCTGGCGACCCTGGCGGCGGCGCTGGTTGCGTGATCAGCGGCCTGCGTCTCGACTGCCGCGGTGTGGTTCAGGGGGTGGGGCTGCGGCCGGCCCTGCACCGGCTCGCCGCGGAGCTCGGCCTGGGGGGGGAGCTGTGCAATGGGCTGGAGGGCCTGCGGGTGGAGCTGGTGGGGCCCCGGCCGCAGCTGGAGTTGTGGCTGCAGCGCCTGCCCACCGCCCTGCCGGCGGCGGCGCGGCTGGAGCCTTGCCACCCCGTTTGGCTGCCGGCAGCCGTGGTGACGGCCCTGGCGGCCCGCCCCGGCCTTTGGCTGGGGGCCGGCCCGCCCCGGTCCCTGGCGCAGGCGCTGGTGGCTCCAGCCCTGAGCGCCGATCGGGCCCCCTGCGCCGCTTGCCTGCGGGAGCTGGTCGATCCATCTCAGCGCCGCTGGGGGGATCCGTTCCTCAGTTGCAGCGCCTGCGGTCCCCGCTACAGCGTGGCCAGCGCCGAACCCTTCAGCCGCGCCCACACCAGCCTGGCCGCCTTCCCCCTCTGCCCGGCCTGCGCGAGGGAGTTCAGCGATCCCGCCGATCGCCGCTTTCATGCCGAGACGATCGGCTGCCCGATCTGCGGCCCGCGCCTCACCCTGCTGGATGGCGCAGGCCAGGCGATGGATTTCCCCGAGTCGCTCTGCGCCAGCGCCGCCGGCCGGGCGGCGGTTTTGATCCAGGCGGCGGCGACCCTGTTGGCCGCGGGCCAGATCCTCGCCCTGCAGGGGGTGGGGGGCTTCCAGCTCCTGGTGGCGGCCACCAATCCGGCGGCCGTGGCCCGGCTGCGACGGCGCAAGCGCCGACCCACCAAGCCCATGGCCCTGCTGGTGGCCGATCCGGCCTGGGTGGAGGCGGTGGTGGGGCTGACGCCGGCCGCCCTGGCGGCCCTGGCCTCGCCGGCGGCGCCGATCGTGCTGCTGCCCCGTCGCCCCGGGCCGGAGGCCTATCCGGGGGTGGCGCCCGGCAGCGCCGATCTGGGGGTGATGCTGCCGGCTTCCCCCCTGCAGGCCCTGCTGGTGCGGGCCTGTGCCGGGCCGTTGGTGGCCACCAGTGGTAATCCCAGTGGCGAGCCCCTCTGCACGACGCCGGACGAGGCCCGTCAACGGCTCGCGGGGCTCGCCGATGGGTTCCTGATCCACGACCGCCCGATCCTGCGGCCCCTGGACGACTCACTGCTGCAGCTGATTGATGGCCGGCCAGCCCTGTTGCGCCGGGCCCGGGGTTATGCCCCCGAACCGTTGCCCCTGCCGGCCCCCGTGCCCCCCCCCGGCGTGCTGGCCCTGGGGGGCGACCTCAAGTGTGCGCCGGCCCTGGCCTGCGGCGATCGCCTCTGGCTGGCCCCCCATCTGGGGGACCTGGAGGCGCCGCAGACCCTGGAGCGGCTGCGGGCGGGGCTGGCCGCGTTGCACGCTCCCCTGCCCCTGCTGGTCGCTGACGCCCATCCCGGCTACCACAGCCATCGGCTGGCCCTGGGCTGGCCGGGGGGAGCGCAGCTGGTGCCCCATCACCTCGCCCATGCCCTGGCGGTGGTGGCCGAGCACGGCCTCGTGCCGCCCCTGCTGGCGCTCTGCTGGGATGGATTGGGCTACGGACCTCCGGCCGGGGGTGCGGCATCCCCGCGGGTCCCGTCCCTCTGGGGGGGCGAACTGTTGGCGATCGCGGCCGGCAACGGGGCCCAGGGCCCCCAGCTCCGGGCCCAGCGGCTGGCGGCCCTGCGTCCCTTCCCCCTGCCGGGGGGCGGGCGGGCCCTGCGCGAACCGCGCCGTTCAGCCCTGGGGCTGCTGCTGGCCGGTGGCCTGGTGGACCATCCCGGGGCCCGCCACTGCCGAGCCGCCTTCGCCCCCGACGATTGGTTGCTGCTCCGCCAGGCCGTGGCCTCCGGCTGTGGCAGTCCGTTCACCACCAGCGTCGGCCGGTTGTTCGATGCCGTGGCCTCCCTGCTGGATCTGGTGCAGGGGCTGGGCCATGAGGGCCAGGGCGGCCAGGTGGTGCAGGCCGCCGCCGCCCGGGCGCCCCGGGAGCGGCGGGCCTATCCGCTGCCGTTGCGGCGGGCTCCGAGCGGCCTTGCCTGGGCCGCCCCTGGCACGGTGTCAGTCGGTTCCCCTCCGCCCCTGGGCTGGCTCGACTGGCGGCCCCTGCTGGCCGCCCTGCTGGCGGACATCGACGCCGGCATGCCTGTCGCCGTCTGCGCCGCCCGGGTCCAGAACGGTCTGGCCCGGGGGGCGGCCCGGGCCTTGGCGCGGGCCGCCCGCAGCCCGGAGTGGAGGCGTGTTCCGGCGGCTCCTGATCCCCCTCCGGGGCTGGCCGTGGCCCTGGCCGGAGGTTGTTTCCAGAACCGCTTGTTGCTGGAAGGCATGATTGCCGCCCTGCGGGGCCGGGGGCTGCGGCCCTACTGGGGAGAGGCGCTCCCCGCCAACGACGGCGGTCTGGCCCTGGGGCAGGTGTGGGCGGTGGCCCTGGGGCTCACCGCCCTCAGCGATGGCGCTTCTCCTCCCTAGACCGGATCAAAGGCAAGGGAGTTCAGCATGTGCCTGGCGGTGGCCGGTCGCATTGTTTCGGTCCACGTGGAGGCCGGCGCCGCCCACGACGATCCCCTGGGACGCTGCGCCGAGGTGGACTTCGGCGGTGTGTGCCAACGGGTGAGCCTGGCCTGCCTGGAGGACGCCCGGGTGGGCGATCGGGTGTTGGTGCACGTGGGGCTGGCCCTGTGCGTGGTGACGGAGCAGGGTCCGTGATCGGTGCCGATGCCGCAGCGGCGGCCCCGCGGGTGAGGGCGCTGGTGGCGGCCCTGGCGACCACGTGCACCCGCCCCTGGACCCTGATGGAAGTGTGTGGCGGCCAGACCCACGTGATCGTGGGCGCCGGCCTGGATCAACTGTTGCCCCCGGGGCTGCGCCTGATCCACGGGCCCGGCTGTCCGGTGTGTGTCACCGGCGCTGTCTGGCTGGATCAAGCCCTGGCCCTCACCCGTCTGCCCGGTTTGATTCTCTGTTCCTACGGCGACATGCTGCGGGTGCCGGGATCGTCGGTGGGGACGGATCTGCTTGCCGCCCGGGCCGCCGGGGGCGACGTGCGGCTGGTGACTTCGCCGCTGCAGGTGCTGGCCCTGGCCCGGGCCCATCCCCAGCGGCCGGTGGTGTTCCTGGCCGTGGGCTTTGAGACCACCGCCCCCGCCACCGCCCTGCTGGCCCGTCAGGCCCTGACAGCGGGGCTGGCCAATCTCTGGCTGCTGTGCGCCCATGTGCGCGTGGTGCCGGCGATGGCGGCCCTGTTGGCGGATCCCGCCTGCCCGGTGCAGGGATTTCTGGCGGCTGGCCATGTGGGGGCGGTGATGGGCACGGCCGAATTGGCGGCGTTGGTGGAGCGCTGGCGGCGGCCGGTGGTGGTGAGTGGTTTCACCCCCGAGGAGTTGCTCCGTGCCCTGCTGGCGGCCGTGACCCAACTGGAGGCGGGCCAGGCCCATTTGGCCAATTGCTACGGCCAGGTGGTGCGTCCCGCCGGCAATCCGGCCGCCCGGGACCTGCTGGCGGAGGTGTTTGAAGTGGTGGATCGGCCCTGGCGGGGCCTGGGCACGATCGCCGCTGGCGGCCTGGCCCTGCGCCCGCCCTACGACTGCCTCGATGCCCAACGGCGCTTTGGATCCGTCCTGGCTACGGCCGCCGCGGCTGACGCAACCGCCGGGGCGGCGCTGGCGCCGCCGCAACCTTCCCCCTGCCTGGCCGGCTCCATCCTGCAGGGGAAAGCCCTGCCCAGCGACTGCTCCGCCTTCGGCGGCGCCTGCACCCCCGAGCGTCCCCTGGGGGCACCGATGGTGTCGAGTGAGGGGGCCTGTGCCGCCTATCACCGCTACCGCCCGGTCGCCGTCCACCGGTCATGAGCGCCTCCCTGGGCGGCTCCTTGGGCGGCTCCTTGGGGGAGCGGATTCGCCTGGCCCATGGCGGGGGCGGCGTGGCGATGCAGCAGTTGATCGCCAACGAACTGAGCGGGTTGTATGCCGATCCCACCCAGCTGCTCCACGATGCCGCCAGCCTGGCCCTGCCCCACGGCCGGTTGGCGTTCAGCACCGACAGCTACGTGGTGCAGCCCCTGGAGTTTCCCGGCGGGGATATTGGCCGGCTGGCGGTGATCGGAACCGCCAACGACCTGGCGATGGTGGGCGCCCGACCGCTGCATCTGAGCGTGGGCCTGATTTTGGAGGAGGGGCTGGAGCTGGTGGTGCTGCGGCGGGTGATCGCTTCCCTGGCCGCCGCCGCCCGCGAGTGCGGTGTCACGGTGGTGACCGGGGACACCAAGGTGGTGGAGCGGGGCAAGGGGGATGGGGTGTTCATCAACACCAGCGGCCTCGGCCTGTTGGACGGCCTGGCGCCGATCGGGCCGGCGGCGATCCGCCCCGGTGACCAGCTGGTGGTGAGTGGGGATCTCGGTCGCCATGGGGTGGCGATCCTGGCGGCTCGCCATGGGTTGCGGCTGGAACCGCCCTTCCCCAGCGACTGCGCCCCCCTATGGCCGGCGGTGCAGCGCCTGTTGGCGGCCGGCCTGCGGCCCCATGGCCTGCGGGACCTCACCCGCGGTGGCCTGGCCGCCGCCCTGCAGGAACTGGCCAGCGCCGCCGCCGTGGATCTGGTGATCGAGGAACCCCTGGTGCCGGTGGCGGAGCCGGTGGCGCGCACCTGTGCCCTGTTGGGGTTGGAGCCATGGCAGCTGGCCAATGAAGGGCGCTTTCTGGCGGTGCTGCCGGCGGCGGCCCTGGCGCCGGCCCTGGCGTTGCTTCAGCCCAGCGGCGCCACCTGGATCGGCACGGTGGAGGCGGGCCCGAGCCGGGTGCGGCTGCGCACCGGCTTCGGCAGCGAGCGGCTGTTGGCGCCCCTCAGCGGCGACCTGCTCCCCCGCATCTGCTGAGCCCGCATCGGCAGAGCCCGCCTTGATCAGAACACCCGCAGGTCCGCCAGGCCATTGGGCCCGGCGCTGAAGCCGCTGATCTCCACAAGGGCGTCGGTGGTGGCGGCGTAGCCGGCCGTGGCGTTGTTCAGGGCCAGGAAGCTGCGGCTGCCGAAGCTGAAGGTGGCGGCTCCGTTGGCGGGGAATCGGGCGGCGCTGAGCAGGGCCCCAAGGGCGGCGGTGGTAAGGGCCGTGACCGATCCCAACACCGTGGGCTGCAGCGGTGTGGTGCGCGGCACCGGGGTGTCGATGACATCGTCGAGCACCGCGAAGTCGGTGATGCGATCGATGGCCGTGGCGCTGAATAGGGAGGTGGTGAGGCTCAGCATCTGGAAGACATCCGCTCCGCCCAGGCCGGTGAGGCTGTCGCTGGCGCTGGTGAAGGTGAGCACATCGGCGCCGGGGCTCGGGGCCGGGTTGACGGTGTCGTCGTTGCTGATCGTGCCGGTAACCGCCGTGGTGGTTTTGCGGGTGTAGCCACTGCCGTTGGCGAGGGTGAGTTGCACCGTCTCGTTGGCCTCGATGATCGGATCGGCCAGGGGATCGATCACCACCGAGGCACTGGCGGCATGGGCGGGGATGATCACGCTGGAGCCCACGGCGGCATAGTCGATGCCCATGGTGGCCGTGCCCGCCGTGGTGACGTTCACCAGGAGCGGATCGGCGGTGGCCACCGAGCGGGTCACGGTGAACACCAGGTTGGCGAGGCCGTCCTCCGCCACCGCCGTCGGTGCCGCGAGGCTGAGGGTCACCCCCGGCAGGTCGTCGTTGAGGATGAGGCCACTGGCGCTCTGGGGCGTGAGGGTGCGGTAGCCGTTGCCGGGCAGCACGGCGAGCAGCACGGTTTCGTTGGCTTCCACCGTGAGGTCGCTGGTGGGATTCACGGTGACGCTGGCCGTGCTGGCTCCGGCCGCAAAGGTGAGGCTGGTGCCGAGGCTGGCGTAGTCGACGCCATGGGTGGCGCTGCCGCCCACGCCGTAGGCCACGGTGAGGGGGGCCGTGAACGGACCGGTGCGGCTGAAGGTGAAGATCAGGTTCGGGGCGCCGTTTTCCAGCACCTGGACGGGGGCCACGGCCAGGCTGATCAGGGGCACGTCGTCATTGGTGATCGTGCCGACCATCGCGGTCGGGGTGCCGATCCGATAGCTGGGATCGGGCAGGAGGGTGAGGCTCACCGTTTCATTCGGCTCCACCTCCAGATCGGCGATCGGCGTCACCACCACGGTGGCCGAGCTGGAGCCGGGCGCAAAGCTGACGCTGGGGGGGAGGTCGCCGTAGTCCACCCCCTTGGTGGCGGTCCCCCCGACGGCCAGGGCCACGGTCAGCCCCTGGTCCACCACGCCGCTGCGGGTCAGGGTGACGATCAGGGGGTCCGGGCCGTCCTCGTTCACCGCACTAGGGCTGAGGCTGGCCAGGATCACGGGCAGATCGTCGTTGAGGATCAGGCCGGTCACCGGATCCAGGCTGTCCACCCGATAGAAGGCCTCAGCCACCAGGGCCAGACTCACCGTTTCATCGTGTTCGTAGTCGCCGTCGGCCAGGGGGTCCACGACCACGGTGGCGCTGCTGGCACCGGCGGCGAAGGTCACGCTGTTGGCGATGGCGGCGTAGTCCACCCCATTGATCGCGACGCCGCCAACGGCCAGGGTCGCCGTTAGGGGGGCGGTGGTGGGACCGGTGCGTTGGAGGGTGTAGAGCAGGGTGCCCGTGCCATCTTCGCCGGTGCTGCCGGGTGCCAGGGTCAGCGATAGCGCCGGCAGGTCGTCGTTGCCCAGGATGGCGGTGAGGGGGAGGGCGGAGTCCACCACGTAGCGATCGGCCGCCAGCAGGCCCAGCACAATCGTTTCGTCCGCTTCGCAGTCAGGGTCGGCGCTGGGGGTGAGGAGCAGGCTGGCGGTGGCCTCCCCCGCCGCGAAGGTCACGCTGGTGGCACTGCTGGAGTAGTCGAGGCCCGGCGTGGCACTACCCCCGAAGCTCAGCTCCACCGTCAAGGGTTCGGCGGTCACCAGGGAGCGGCTGAGGGTCACCAGGATCGGCGTGCCACTGTCCTCCTGCACGGAAAGGGCGTCGAGGGCCAGGCTGATCGCCGGCAAGTCGACGTTGAGGATCGTTGCCTCCACCGGCATGCTGGTGCCGATGCGGTAGCCGGGGCCGTCGCTGAGGCCCAGCACCACCGTTTCATCGGCTTCCGCCAGGGCATCCTGAATCGGACGCACCCTCAGGGTGGCCGTTGGGGCGTAGGGAGCGAACTGGAGGCTGGAGGGGATCGGGTCATAGTCGCTGCCGTTGTCGGCCGTGCCGGTCAGGCTCAAGGCCACGGTGAGGGCGGTGGCGGTGGCCACCGAGCGGGTGACGGTGACCACGATCGCCTCGCCGCCGTTTTCGGTCACCTGGGTTGGCGACAGGCTCAGGGTCAGCTCCGGAAGATCGCTGTTCACGATCGTGGCCACCACCGCACTGCCGCTGGCGATGGCGTAGGCGCTACTGGGAACAAGGTTGAGTTCCACCGTTTCATCACACTCCACCAGGCCATCCGCCACGGGAGTCACGGTCAGCGTGGCGCTGGCCTCGCCGGCGGCAAAGCTGACGCTGGTGCCGATCGGCTCGTAATCGCTGCCGGTGGTGGCGGTGCCAGCCACGGCGAAGTTCACGGTGAGGGGGGCCTCGGTGAGACCGCTGCGCTCGAAGCGATAGGTGAGGGTGGTGCCATCAATCTCGGTGATGGCCGTTGGCGACAGGCTGAGGCTGATCAGGGGCAGATCGTCGTTTTGGATTGTGCCGATGGCATCGGTGACGGCGCCCAGGCTGTAGCCGTTCCCACTGGCCAGGCTCATCGCCACCGTTTCGTCGTGTTCGAACGTGGCATCCGCGATGGGATCCACCAGCAGGCTGGCGGTGGTGGCAAAGGCGGGGATCGTGAGGGTGGGCAGGCCGGTGGCGGTGGGGACCACCTGGTAATCGCTGTCGGCATTAGCCGTGCCCCCCAGGCTATAGCTCACCGTGAGCGGATCGGCGGTCGCCACGTTGCGGCTGATGCTGAAGCTGAGCTGACCGGGGGCGTCCTCGGCGATTATCGCCGCCGCCAGCGCGAGGCTCACCGTCGGCAGGTCATCGTTGAGGATCGTGCCGATCACCGGGCCTGAGCTGCCCAGCCGATAGCCCGCTCCGGGGCTAAGGGTGAGCTCCACCATTTCGTTGGCTTCCACCGTGCTGTCCGGGGTGGGGTTGGCGGTCACCACGGCGGTGGTGGCATTGGCGGCGATGGTGACGGTGCGCACCACCCCGTTCGCCGCGATGCCGCTGTAGTCACCCCCCACGCTGGCGCTGCCGCCCACCAGATAGCTCACCGTCAGCGGGCTGATGCTCGGCTGGGAGCGAGTGAACAGGAAGTCCAGATTGGCCGTGCCGTCCTCCAGCACCGTCGCCGTCCCCAGGCTCAGGGTGATCAGGGGCTGGTCGTCATTGCGCAGGACGCCGATCACCGGGGCGATGGTGGCCAGCTGATAGCCGCTGCCTGCGACCAGGGTGAGGGCGATGGTTTCGTCCCCTTCGTCCTGCCCATCCGGAGTGGGATCAACGACCAGGCTGGTACTGCTGGCCCCGGCGGCAATGGTGACGCTGGGGCCGATGGCGCCGTAGTCGCCCCCGTTGGTGGCGCTGCCCGCCACGCTGAACTGGACCGTGAGCGGGGTGGGGTCGGCCGTGGGGCGGCTCACGGTGTAGATCAGGTTGTCTGGGCCGTCCTCGTCCACGGCGAAGGGGGCGAGGCTGAGGCTGATGGCGGGGGTGGGATCGGCGCCGCTGATGGTGCCGCTGATTCGGTAATGCCCCAGGCTGCCGACATCGCTGTAGCCGCTGGGGGTGCTGGCGGTGGGCGTGCCGAAACCGACGCCATCCAGCCGCAGGGCGTAGCTGCCGGTGGCCAGCCCGGTGAGGTTGAGCCTGGCCGCCAAGCCCGCCGGATTGGAGCTGGCCACCACCGTGCCGGTGCTGTCGAGCAGATCCACCGCCAGATCAAGGTTGGTGCCGTTCTCCACCCAGGCGGTGCTGGTGGTGGCATCGCTGACCGCGGCGTAGGTGCTGCTCACCTCCCCTCCCCAGATCCCATCGCGATCGATGAAGGCGCGATAGAGGTAGGGATCGAAGCTGAGGTTGATGGCCCCTGGGCTGAGGAGATCGAAACGGAACCAGTCGGTGTCTGTGCGGGTTTCGATGCTGCCGAATTGGCTCACGCTGCCGCCATTGAGGAACAGGAAGCCAGCCGTGGCGAAGCTATTCCCTTCCTGATCACCCAGAACGGAGACGCCATTGTTGGCCACGATGACGGCCAGGTCGTCGGCACCCTTGCCGTTATTGGCGCTGGCACCAGTGTTGTTGCTGCGGTAGTAGGAGCCGTTGTCCCAGGTGCTGACCGACTGGTCGTAGCTGGCGCCCATGATCGGTGCCCAGCCATTTTCGCCGCTGCCATGTCCCTGGTAATAGGTCGTCACGGGTGTGCTGGTGCCGTCGTGGGTGAGGCCAAGGCTGTGGCCTGCCTCATGGCTGCTGGCCTCGGATACCCCCGACAAGGAGCCGTTGTAAACATAAGCGGGGGTGTCGCTGTCCCAGGTGAAACTGTTGATGTAGGCGATGCCTCCCGATGTTTTGGAGGAGGGGCCGAAGTTGCTGATCACAACGCGGATCCCGTAGTTGGGATCGCTGGCGTTGGTTTTGATCAGCCAGTCAGCTGCTGGCTCCTGGGTGGTGACGTTGATGTCAAGCCCGGTGAAGTCTGCCGCAACCCGCTGCCAAACCCGCTGAATCAAGGTGAGTTCTGTGTTGCTGAAGGCCGCCGGATTGCCGTCGCTATCAAAGGCGGGCGAGTAGAAGCTCGTCCCCATTGTCGTGTTATTCCATGCGGTTCCAGTGGTGGTGTGGCCGTTGAAATCCAGATAGATGGTGGTGTTCGCCGTGGGGTTGGAGTGGAGGCGAAAGGTGTCAGCGAAGGCCACCAAGGGGGTGGCCAGCGTGAGGGCGGTCGCTGGGGCGAGGCTGCCGTTGGCGATCAGCTCGCGATCCGCTGGCAGGGCGGCACACACCAGGGGGGGCAGAGGGATCGATGCCGCCACGTTCGGCGCACTGATTGGCGCACTGATCGGCGCCTCGGGGCCCTGCTGCCGCAGCCTGCGCAGGCGCCGCTCGAATCGGGAGGCAGAACGGCCCATGGCAGCTGTGCTGGAGATCTGAACCTAAGTGCCGCAGCAAGGCTGGTCGCTGGACAGCGCTGGTTGGTTCAGAGCTCCTGGCGCATCACCGGCTGGACTGCGCCACCACCGCGAAGAACGGATCCCCCTGGCCGCCGAGCCACCCCAGGGGCCCCTCTGCCCGGGTGGGTTCAGCCATCCGCAGCGGTGGGGGCCAGCCCTGGGCCTCCAGCACCCGGGCCACCAGGGCGAGCCGCCCCTGATCGCTGGCCTCGGTCCAGAACCGCGGCGCCTTCTGGGCAAACATCCGATTCGAAAAGGCCACGATCAGCTGGCCCCCTGGGCGCACCACCCGCAGCAATTCAGCGGCCACCGCTTCCGGATACTCCAGGTACTGCCAGCCCGCCACGATCAGGGCGGCATCGATGCTGGCGCTCTCCAGGGGCAGCCGCTGATCACGGTTGAGGTTCTGTCGCCAATGGCGCGTCAGCCGTGGGTTGGCCTCCAGCTCCCGGGCGTTGAGGCCGTGGCCGATCACGGCGGCGTAGGCCACGGTGTCGGGCAGATGGCTGACCCAGCTGCTCATCAGATCGAGCACCACCGCATCGGGCGGGATCCGTTCGGCGTAGAGCGTCCTGAGCCGGGCACGGAACGCCCCGTCGAGATGCTGAACAAAGCGCGGTTCGACATAGAACTGGGCGTCATCGGAGCGGTCGAGCTTCCAGCGTTCCTCTCCGCTGAGCACCTGTACGGCCATGGCGACGGTCTGCCAAAGCCCCAGTCAATCGGGTTTCCCGTGCCACCGTGTCCCCTGGCCGACCGTGGCGGTCACGGTGGCCCCGGCAGGTGAGCGTTGGCGGACGACTTCACGATTGCGGTGGCCCTGGAGGGCCAGCTCCGCCTCGACGACCAGCCGGCGTTGCAGGAGGCCGTGGCCCTGGCGCGGCGCCAGCCTGGGGCCCGTCTGCTGCTGCTGGCCTGCCGGCCCGAGGGCCTGCGGTTGCGGGGGCCCCAGCAGCGGCGGCTGGAGGCCGAGGCCCTCGACTCCCTGTGGACCCGCCTCGCGGCGGTGGGGATCCCGTTGCTCCACTTCCCTCAGCACACCACAGCGCAGGCCCTGGCCTCGATCGCTCCCGAGCGGCGTCCGGCGCTGGTGCTGCAGGCCCAGGACAGCCGGTTGTTTGCGGATTGGCCGCTGCCCGCTGCCACCTTTCCCCGGGTGTTCTCGGACTTCCGCCGTGGCCTGGGCACCCCCCCGGAACCTCCCCTGCCCCCGCCGCCCCTGGACGGCCTCGGCGGGTCCCTGGAGGTCGGGGAGGGCTGGCCTGGGTGCGCTCCCGTGCCTGGTCCCCAGCCCTTTCGCCCCCGCGCCGATCCCCGCAGCGCCTTCCCCTTCCGCGGGGATGAGCCCACCGCCCTGGCCCGTCTGCAGCACTACGTGGTGGGCTCCGAAGGGCTGCGCACCTACAAAGCCAGCCGCAACGGACTGGTGGGCACGGAGTTCTCCTCCAAGGTCTCGCCGTTTCTGGCGATCGGTTCCCTTTCGGTGCGCCGCATCTGGCACACCGTTCTCCGCTATCAGGAGCTGCACGGCGCCGACGAGGGGTCGGAATGGATGAAGCAGGAACTGCTCTGGCGCGAGTTCTTCCTCTGGTCGGAGCAGTGTCATGGTGCCCGCTTTCACGCCCCGGGCGGCATTCAGGAGCGGCCCCCGCAGTGGCGGGAGGATCGGGAGTGCTTTCGCCGCTGGACCCGGGGCGACAGCGGCCACCCCCTGATCGATGCCCAGCTCCAGGAACTGCTGGCCACCGGCTACCTCTCCAACCGGGGGCGCCAATGGGTGGCCTCCCATTTCATTCACGATCTACGCCTGCCCTGGATCTGGGGCGCCCGCTTCTTCGAGTGGGCGCTGATCGATGCCCATCCCGCCCTGAATACGGGCAATTGGGCCTACCTGGCCGGCGTTGGATCCGACCCCCGCAGCTTCGGCGGCACCCCTCGCCGCTTCAACCTCGAACGACAGCAGCAGCTCTACGACCCCGAGGAGCGGCATCGCCAGCACTGGTTATGACGGCGTGACAAGAGCCCGGACTACCCAATTCAGCTTGGTGGTCTGATGCTTCCTTGAGCCTCCTTAGCTGCCACTTTTGGAGCCAGTAGAAGGAGCCCCTGGTGGGGTAGAAGTTGTATTAATAATTCCGAGCTCGCAACGCAGTTTGGCCTCCTCAAGGCTGTAGGGTTGCTCAAGTTCGATACTGCGGTTCTGGCACCACCCCTGCCGGAACCATTCATAGGATCGCTCCGTATTCCAGAAGGTGCTGTTCTTGTCGCTTTGGCGCTTGTAGGGACCCTGAGTAAATGCAGTGCATCCTTTTTCCTGCCACTGCTTTCCTTCAAGCCAGCGGCTCTCGGTATTGCCGATGTCGATCAGATAGCCTCGTTCGTTGGGTTTCGCCGTGGGATTATCCCCAGAAACAAACTTGATCGAGCTGGCCACGAACTTGGATTGAAGTAGCTTTTGTACGCATCCCACCATGCTTGTTTTCTGGCATTGGGCTAAGGCCGCATCGGCTGAAATGCCGAGGGCTGTGTATTGATTGATACAAGCAAAGAGTTGCTGTTCATCGGCTCTGACTGCAGATGCTGAGGCCATCAGGGCCAGTAAGCTCGCGCCGAGGAGAGGGTATCCAAGTCTGGCAAACAACATGGGCTGGCTCCATGGATTTTGTTCACAATACACCCCTACCCCAAAGAGTTGAAATAATCTTGGTATTCTTTACGGCTTGGTCGTGGGGCCCATCTTTTGAGCCCCTCGCCCCAGGACTCTTGCCAAGGTTGGCGAGCAGGGCGGGTTGTTGTGATGCAGGATTTGCATAGTTTCAGTTCGGCTCAAGATTGGGGCCGGATCCCCTGCCAATCCAGGCGATTCAGGGGCATAATGTGTCCAGCCGATGCAGCACCTTGCTCCGATCCGGCGAGCCAACACCCTCAGGCGAGCAGATTAAGATCAAGCCAGGCTCGGTCGTGCGTTGTGGCACCCTCCACAACAACGCCCGCGATACCTGGGCCACGATCACCCGATTGATCGAGGCGGCTGAGCACTCGGTGCTGATCGCCACGTATAACATCGGCCTCTCCAAGGACTGCCGGGAGCTGTTCGCGGCTTTGGCCCGCCGGCTGGCCAACGGCAGCCTCCAGGAGGTTCAGCTCTTTTTCCACCCCAAGCAGATCGAGTTGGAGCTAGGGCCTGAACCGTGACCCCAGATCAGCGCATGGTTCCGCCGCATGGTGTGGGCCTGGGAGGCCCAACCCCTGGCCTACGTGGATCGCCGCTTGGTCCGATCTCTGGTGCTGCAGGGCTATTTCATTGGTCTCAATCGTAACTAAAGAGACCATGAAAAACTATGTTGATGTCGGCTGGTCAACCCTGCCTTGTCTGCGCCTTGTCTGCGCCTTGTCTGCAGCCCTGACCCCCTTCTCGCACTGGTTTGATAGCGAGTTGTTGAGAGGTTTTAGCTGTAGTAATAGGCCCCATCAGCTTGCTTCTTGCCAACGAAACTGCAATGAACTCCGATCCTCCAAAGTGCTTTGTGAATTGGGGTGGAGTCGTAGCGGATGTGATCGGGAAATTGATCTCGAATCAGCGCGGAAGCCTCCCAGGCGTTGTAGTGCGGGATGCGCGGATTGAGATGGTGGGCCACATGGGTCGATCCGATGCCGTGATGCAGCAGATTCAGGAGGGGGCCATAGGGACGATCCACGGTCTGCAGGGCCCCTTTGGCCCAGTTCCAGTCCTCCGTGGAGAAGTGGGGGATGGCCCGATCCGTGTGTTGCAGCCAGGTGTAGCCCACTAGCCAGGCATTAACGATCAGATAGGGAAGTCCATACACGCAAAGGACACGGGCCACAGAGGTGTTGATCATCGCCACGGCCAGCAGTGCGAGGACAGTGACCACTCCGAGGTTGGAGGCTTGCATCAAGCCAACCCACTTGCCCGGGAACAGCTTGCGTATCCCGGAGTTGAAGGGCGGAAGATTGATGAAGTGGGAAGTTGGGTAGCCGTGGTCAGGGCCACCCGAGACGCCTAGGAGTAAATAGAGGGGCCAGCCAAATAACAGGCGAATGGCGATGGAGAATATGGCATAGATCGATGGCCCTAGACGTCGTTGGAGCTGGATGCTGGCGGCCGCCCAGCCAGAATCGTGCAGGGCGGGCACATGGGTTTCCCCAGCTTCGAGGTGGTTGCAATTGGCATGGTGTACAGCATGACTGCGCTGCCAGGAAAAGTATGGAACAAGCAGGAGGCTGTGGAGGGTGAACCCAATGCAATCTTCAATGATTTTGTTGGGATGGAATGCATTATGTCCGCATTCATGGGCCAGCACCCAGCATCCTGTGGCCAAGGTGCCGGTCACGATGGCGTAGACAATCCAGATCGGTGCCGCACTCCATTGCAGCGGAATCAAGCAGCCCACGGCATAGGCAGCCAGGGACGTCAGGAGGGAGAAGGCAAGACTTGCCCAGGCTTTGCCAACATTCTTCTCACTGAGGCTTTCAGGAATGGAGGCCAGGAGCTGTTGCTTGGTTGGCCATGGCTGCCCTGGCAACGGTGGGTTGAAGGGCTCTGGATTGGCCTGGTTGCGTCGTGAATCGATCGCTGATTGCATCATGAATGAATCGTTGTCATCGTGCCCCTTGGCAGGCAAGATCCTTTGAGGAAAGACAAATCTAGCCGCAGTCTGCTTCTGACTGTGGCTGACTGCCGCAACGGCCCTGCCAATGCGTTGCACCAAGCCCTTGTCCTGTTGGGCTGATCGTGGTTCCGTGCGCTCCGAAGCCGGCGGTACGCCGCCTTGGCGCGATCGTTTTTGTCAAACGATTAAGTCTGCTGCGCTAATTCCTGCTGGCCAGATTCGTGCTGATTCAACCTGACCCCACCATCCTATTGGCTCAGTTGGTCAGCCTTTGAAGCCTGGATTGGTGGGAAACTGTTGTCAGAAATGAACCGGAAATTGTGGCCATTTCCGCCTCCCCCGTCGGCCTGGATGCCGTTCCGTCCCTATCCTGCTGCGCCAGTTCGGTGGGGTTGGGCCGCTGGGAGGGAGGGACCAGGGGGGTGCGGTCGATCGCTGAGCCAGGCAGGCATTACACCGCAAAAATTCATAGAAAGAAATTAGCAATCAGGGGCAGCAGCTTCTGCACGGCGCCCACCAGCCCGGTGGTGGCGGTGGTCAGTTGGGTGGTTTGGGCCACCGCCGTGCTCAGGCCGCCGAGGGCATGGATCGAGCGGCGGGCCAGGCTGGCGTTGGCCAGGGGATCCTGGGCGGCGCGGGCGAGTTCGTTCACCTCGGTGAGGGCATCGGCCTTGGCGGTGGGGGGAAGAGCGGCATCGTTGTCGATGTCCTGCTTGAGTTGGCTGAGGAGCTCCCTCAGGCTGGCTTGATCAGGCGACGGTTTGGAGGCACTTAGAGCCTCGATGCTGATCCGGGCCTGGTCGCTGAGGGCACCGACACTGACCACACTGCCGTTGGCGTGAATGGTGCCCGTGTTCACCCAGCTGCCGTCGCCGGGGTGGATGTGGTTGTGGGTGGGGGCCATGGTGTTGGAGGGTGCATTGTGGATGGAGATGGTTGGTGCCCTGGAACTCTCACGGGGGGGAGCAAGGGCCTCCGCGAGCTTCAAGGTGAGGTTGCGGTAATCCTCTGCCCGCTGGCGCTGGCCCTCCAGCAGTCCCTGGGTGCGGGCTTGCTCCAGCTGCAGGGCCCGGTAAGTCGTGTCAAAGCTTTGTTCAAATGCCGGTTTATCCGTGCCCTGGGGGACC
>Ga0114981_10000495_pt1 | contig 25652 bp, 25 predicted proteins | sample S_140806_MF_Meta_FD_87028 | JGI IMG/M metagenome (GOLD analysis project Ga0114981, IMG submission 87028) | Freshwater microbial communities from Lake Simoncouche, Canada to study carbon cycling - S_140806_MF_MetaG | ecosystem: Environmental > Aquatic > Freshwater > Lake | place: Lake...
AGCCCCCCCAGCAGGGCGCGCGCCTGGCTTGCCCCCTCGCCCCCCTCGCGCACCAGTCGGCCCAGAATCTCGGCCCCGCCCGCCCGCACCGTGCCATCGCCGCAGGCGATCGCCTGCTGGGCCAGGTCCAGCAACCAGGCGGCTTGCATCGTCGGCTGTTCCGCCAGGGCCGAGAGGATGCTGCAGCGCACCAGCCACTGCGTGTTGGCGGCGAAGGCCGTGCTCAGCAGGGGCCAGGCCCGTTCCACCCCGAAGCTGGCCAGGGCATTGGCGGCTTCCGCCCGCACATTGGCGTCGTCGTCGCCTTGAAGGGCCTCCACCAGGGCGTCCCAACCGGCTTCCGTGCGCTTCTGGCCGAGGCCGGCACAGGCCAGGGAGCGGATCATGAACGTGCTCTGTTGCAGTCCCAGCAGCAGCAAGGGCACGGCCTGGGCTGGGGCCACCTCGCGCAGGCCCGCCAGGGCGGGCATGGCCCGACTGGGATCGCCTGAGAGGATCGCCGCCCGCAGGACCTCGAGATCAGGCACGGGTTGGCTCATGGCGGTGCGGCGGGGCCTTCATCGTGGCTCAACTGGCTCGCCGTCGACCGATCCAGCCCGGCAGGTAGCGATTGATCAGTTCGATGCTGATCCAAACCATGCCCACGGAGAGCAGCATGTCCAGGCGGCTGGTGAACAGGGGGGTGAGCGGCGCTGGAGCGATGGCGGCCAGGGTGGCGAACAGCTGGCGGGAGATGCCGGGCCAGAGGGTGTGGGTGGCCAGGATCACTAAGGAATTAGCCCCTAAATAGGTGGCAACCCGGGCAAAACCCGTTTGTCGTTCCATGATCTGGGCGATGAAATAGATCATGATCGACCCCGAAAATGCGCTCGTCAGAAAGAGCAGCGGTTGGCCATAGTTGTTGGCGTTCATGTCCACCCGGCCATTGGTCAGGGCCAGGGTGAGCCAGAGGGGCAGGGCCAGGCTGAGGCCGATTAAAGCCCTGGGAAGGTTGATGGTGGTTTGGGCTGGATGATGGCGGCAGTAGAGATAACCAGCCCCATAGAACCCAAGGGCCACGGGCGCTAGGTGGCCGCCCCAGGGCAGGGTGAGCCGCCAGGTCGTGCTGTTCACCAGGCCAAGCACCAGAAAGCCCAGCAGCAAAGGCACCAGCCGTTGCCAGCGTCCCTTGCTGAGGCGTTGGAGGAGCAGAAAAAGAACCTCCGTCGAGACCAGGCAGGTGAGGAACCAAAGCGGGGTGAGGACCGTTTTCGGGCTTGCAGCACCATTGCCCAGCAGGATGCCGAGCAGGGAACGCTGCAGGACGTGGATTGGATCCGAGGTCGGTGATCGCAGCAGCAGAACCCACGCCAATCCGATCAGGGAAAACAGCCCATAGGGAACCACCAGGGTGCGCCAGCGCCCAGCCAGAAACGTCCCCATGGACCGTTTGCGACTGAGGGCCATTCCGTAGCCAGCCGCGATGAAAAACAGCGGCACATGAAAGCTATAGATCAGGACCGCTGCCACGCCTGGAATCTGCATGTGGCCGAGCACAACCAGGGCAATGGCCAGGCCCTTGTACACATCCAGCCAGATCAGGCGCCCCTGGGGTTCGAGGACGGCGGGGCTCATGGGCCAGGCGGCGGCAGTCGACGGGCCTCCCGCAGGGCCTGCAGCAGGTCGCGGCGACGGCGGCGGCGGCGGACCCAGCTGAAACTCAGCAGCCCCACGCCGATCAGCAGGGCCGGCACCGCCTGCACCCGTTCATGGGGGGGGCGCCATACCAGGGCCAGCAGGGCCAGCAGGATCAGCAACGGGGAGGATAGGGCCAGCAGGGCCGGCAGCCAGGCTGCAGGGCGACCAACGCGGGCGGGAGTCACGGCCGCTGCTCCATCCAGCGCAGCAGGGTAAGGCTGAGCACCCGGATCCCCACCGCAAGGCAGCCCTCGTCGGGTTGGAAGGTGCTGCTGTGCAACGGGCTGCAGCCCTCGGGCCCCGCGACCCCCAGGCGAAACATTGTGCCCACGTGGCCCTCCAACAGGCGTGAGAAATCCTCGGCCCCCATCGAGGGATGCTCCAGCCACTGCACGTTGGCGGTGCCGAGTAGGTCGACAGCGCTCGCTGCCATCAGGGCGGTGAGCCCGGGATCGTTATGCACCGGGGGGGAGATACAGCGGTAGTGCACCCGGGCGGCACCGCCATGGCCCACGCAAAGGGCCTGGATCGTGTCCTCGAGCCAGCGCGGCAGCTCAGCGTGCAGGGCCATGTCGAGGCAGCGCACGGTGCCCAGCAGGCGGACGTGGTCGGCGATCACGTTGTAGGCCTTGCCGCCTTCGATCCGCCCGAAGCTCACCACCACAGGCTGCAGGGCATCCAGCCGCCGGCTGATGGCTTCCTGCAGACCGCTCACCACCCGGGCGGCAATCCAGATGGCATCGGTGCTCTGGTGGGGACGGGCGCCATGGCCGCTCTCCCCCAGGATCTCCACCTCCAGTTCGCCGGCGGCCGCGGTCAAGCTGCCGGTCCGCACTCCCACCATCCCGACGGACAAACTGGGAAAGACATGCACCCCGAACAGGGCCTGGACCCCCTCCATGGCGCCATCGGCGCGCATCCACAACGCCCCCTCCGCCGTTTCTTCGGCGGCCTGAAACAGCAACCGCACCCTGGCCTGCAGTTGGTTGGCCAGCGGTCCGAGCAGGGCGGCTACCCCGAGTCCCAACGTTGTGTGGATGTCATGGCCACAGGCATGCATCAGTCCCTGCCGGCAGGAGGCGTAGTCCAGGCCGGTGCGCTCCTCGATCGGCAGGGCGTCGAGATCGACCCTCAGGGCCACGATGGGGGCCTCGGCCGGTCCCAGTTCCGCCAGCACCCCGGTGCGGCCGATGCCTTCGGTGACCTGCCAGCCCCAGCGCCGCAACTCCCCGGCCACCAAGGCCGCGGTTTGTTGTTCATGGCCACTGAGCTCGGGATGGCGGTGCAGATGGCGGCGCAGCTGGATCAGCTCCGGGAGCAGCTCCGTCAGCCGTTCCTCCAGGCCTGCTGCTTGCCAGTCGGCAGGCAGGCACTCGGGCGGGCTAGGGAGCGATGGGAGTGGAACGGGGGAAACGGTCATGGAGGGCCGGACTTTCCAGACCGGGACGTGAGGGCCAGGAAGTGCGCCAGAGCCTGCACCGGCTCCGGGGGCCAGCGCCGTATCTGCCGAAGCCATTCTCCCTGGCGATAGCGGGGATCGAGGCCGGCGGCGGCGGCCCAGTGGCTTTCGGCTTCGCCGAAGGCCCCCCGATCCCAGAGCAGGGCGGTGAGGCCGGCCCGGGCATCGGCGAACAGGGGATAGCGACGGATCAGGGAGCGAAGTTGCTGTTCCGCGACATCCAGCTCGCCCAGTTGGAACGCGGCCAGGGCCGCGCTGGAGCGGGCCATGGCGAATCCGGGGCGGGCATCGGCGGCGGCGGCGAAGTCGTCCCTGGCCGCCGACCAGTCCCCCAGGGAGCCCATCACATTGCCGAGGTTGTAGAGGGCTGAGGCGTCGGTCGGATCCCGTTCCAGGATCCAGCGGTAGTCGGCGGCGGCGGCTTGCCAGCGGCCCAGGGCCTCCTCGGCGGTGCCACGATTCAGATGGGGGTCAGGATGGAGGGGAGCCAGCGCCATCGCCCGTTCCTGGTCGGCAATCGCCGCCGGGGCATCGCCCAGGGCCAGAAGCACGTTGCCGCGATTGCTCCAGGCCGAGGCGTCATTCGGGGCGCGCTCCAGAACCTGATCCCAGAGGGGCAGGGCGTCGCCGAATTGTCCGTCCTGGCTGGCGGCCAGGGCCCGTCCAAACAGCTCCTCCACGGGAGGGGCCTGGGGGGAGGGGGATGGGGCGGCCCAGCCCGACGTGGGCGTCAGCAGGGGCAGCGCCAGGCTCAGCACCAGCAGGGCAAGCCCCAGCCCTGGGGCCACGATGGTCTGGAGCCAGGGGAAGCGAGCGTTGGGTCTCATGGGGCCAGGGGGCCGAGCTGGCCTAGATGCTGGCGGCCGGCCGCCGTGATGATGCGGCCCCGGGGGGTGCGCTGCAGGAAACCCAGCTGCAACAGATAGGGCTCCACCACCGTTTCCAGGGTGGTGGGGTCTTCCCCCAGCCCCGCCGCCAGGGTGTCCAGTCCCACGGGACCACCGCCGTAGCCCTCCAGCAGAAGGGCGAGCAGGCGGCGGTCGCTGGCATCGAGGCCGCGGCTATCGACCCGGTGGAGCTGCAGGGCCTGATCCACCAGGCCGGCGCCGATCTGGCTGTGGCCGCCTACGGCTGCCACATCCCGCACCCGCCGCAGCAAGCGGTTGGCAATTCTTGGGGTACCGCGACAGCGGCGGGCCACCTCCAGGGCCGCCACGGGCTCAAGCGCCATCTGCAGCAGCCCGGCGGCGCGCTGCACGATCGCCTGCAGATCCTCCAGGTTGTAGAACTCAAGTCGTTGGATCAGGCCAAAGCGATCCCGCAGGGGAGAGCTGAGGGCACCGGCCCGGGTGGTGGCGCCCACCAGGGTGAACGGGGCGATCGGCAGGCTGCGGGTGCGGGCCGTGGTGCCCTTGCCCACGGTGAGGTCCAGGCGGAAATCCTCCATGGCGGGGTAAAGCAGTTCCTCCGCCACCCGATTCAGCCGGTGGATCTCATCAATGAACAGCACCTCCTGGGGCTGCATATTCACCAGCAGGCCCACGATGTCGCGGGGGCGTTCCAGGGCCGGGGCGCTGGTGATGCGGCAGCGGACCCCCAACTCCTCCGCCAGCACAAGGGCCATGGTGGTTTTGCCGAGGCCGGGGGGGCCATAGAGGAGCACGTGGTCGAGGGGTTCCTGCCGGTGGCGGGTGGCCTCCACGGCAATGCCCAGCACCTGCTTGAGCTCGTTCTGCCCGATGTAATCGGCCAGCCGGCGCGGGCGCAGGCCATCCTCCCGGCCCGGCAGCGCTTCCGAGGCTCCCTCGTCATCGCCGGGGCCGGCCGCCGGATCCAGTAGCCGGTCCGCAGGGGCGTCCGTGGCTGTGGGGAATCCGACCGCGGACTGCGGCCCCGGTCGAGCCGGCGGGGTGCCGCCGCTGGAGGAGATGATCGCCATCGCTGGACGGTATCAAGGGCAGGCAGGTGCCAGGGCCTGGCCTGGGGATCAAACCGTTGCCGATCCGGTGGCCTGGCGATAGAGGAATCCAGAAATTTGGGGTGATGGTGGTATGTTCCGCCATTGAAAGGTCAGCGCCAGGTCATGCGACGCTTCCGATCCGATGGCCGCAAACGTCGCTTCGGTGCAGCTGGCGTGATCAATTTGCTGGCCAGCAATCTCCTGCTCCAGCTGCTGCTCGCAAGTCACAGTTTTAGCATTGGAGTCGCTACGTTCATGGCCCAATTGTTCAACGGCAGCTTCGGTTATGTGGTGTACGGTCGCTGGGTCTTCCAGGCCCAGACCCTGCGCCGCTGGCAGCCTTCCTTGCTCTATGGAGTCTTGATGGTGCTGCTCTGGAGCCTGAATACCATGGGAATCAGCGGCCTCAGTTCGTCTGGTATTGGCCTGAATCGCAATCTAGCGGCCCTGTTGATGATTGTGCCCCTGGCCGCCATCTCCTATAGCCTGCAGAAACATCTTGTTTTCAGAGCCGGACAGCCGCAGCCATGAAGCTGAGCATCATCATCCCCTGTTTCAACGAACGGGATACCATCTCAGAGTTGCTGGAGGCCGTGCGTAGGGCTCCGATTGAAGAGAAGGAAATTGTCTTGGTGGACGATGGTTCCACCGACGGCACCCGAGAGCTGCTGAAAAGCTTGGCCAGCGAGGATCTGCGGGTAATTTTTCATGATCACAATCAGGGCAAAGGGGCCGCTTTGCGGACGGGATTTGCCGAGGCCACGGGTGATATTTGTATTGTGCAGGATGCGGATCTGGAATACGATCCTCAGGAATATCCTCTGGTGATTGGGCCGATTGTTGAGGGCAAGGCTGATGTGGTGTTTGGCAGTCGTTTCCAGGGAGGGCGCCCCCATCGTGTGGTGTATTTTTGGCATCGCATGGGGAACGCATTGCTCACCACCCTGAGCAATATGTTTACGGATCTGAATCTCAGCGACATGGAGACCTGTTACAAGGCGTTCCGTCGGGAGGTGATTCAATCGATCAGAATTCGGGAGAACCGCTTTGGATTTGAGCCGGAGATCACGGCCAAGGTGGCACGTAATAAGTCCTGGCGTATTTTTGAGGTTGGAATTTCCTACTACGGAAGGACCTATGATCAAGGGAAGAAGATTGGCTGGAAGGATGGCCTTAGGGCCATTTATTGTATTTTAAAGTACAATATTGTGCGGCCGTGAGTGAGTTTCCTACCAGTCAGAATGCCCCGCTTGAGCAGTGGCTGGCCCGCCAGCGTCGCAAGCGAATTGAGCCCCATGTGCGCGGTCAGCGGGTGCTTGATTTTGGTTGTGGCGTTCATGCCTGGAATGCCCTCTCGATTCGGGACATCTGCCAGCGGGTGGATGGCGTTGATCGCTCCCTCCCCGAGAGCCGTGCCCTTGGCGACATCAGGCTGTATCGGGAGCTCGGGGAAATCAGCGATTCCACCTATGACGTGATCATTGCTCTGGCGGTGTTTGAGCACATTAAGCCCCTGCAGCTGCGGGAGCTGCTGCGGGCTTTTCATGGCCTTACCCATTCGGACTCCCGGATCATCGGCACGGTTCCGAGTCCACGCTCCAGGCGGGTGCTGGAGTTTTTGTCCTATCGGTTGGGCCTCATTGATCGCAGCCAGATCGAAGACCATAAGGTGTATTACGATGACCTCTGGCTCCATGAAATTACTGAAGGTACAGGCTGGACCTTGAGCCGCTATCGGAAGTTTCAATTGGGGATGAATGGCTTTTTTCAGCTCATCCGCTCGCCCTCCACATCCCAGGCCATCTGAGCCTCGTCGTTGTGAGTTCAGGGGTGGACGACACCGAACCCTGGACAGACCTGGATACAGTGAGACCTGCGTCGTTCCGGTGCGATGGAGAGTCTTGGCCAGCAGCTGATGCTGTTGATTCTGTTCGTTTTTTTCAGCCTCGGTCTTACTAGCCTTGCCAGGTTGTTCACCCTCCGTGCCAGCCAGTCTGCCCCGGCGGAGGCCGAAGCCAGGGACGCTCTGCCGGGCGAAGGCCTGGCCTTGTTGGGGGTCCTGCTGAGTTATGCGATCGGCTGCAATGGGCTGCTGATTGTTCCCGCCCTGATCGAAGTCCTGGGCCTGCCCGCCGCCTGGAGGCTTGGGCTGCACCATCTGGCCCTCGCCGGTTGTCTGGCGTTGGTGGTGGCGGTGGCGCTGATCGGTGCCCTGGCCCTGAGCCGGGCCTGGGGGGGCACCGGTTCGCGGTGGGGCCTCCCCTTTCCGGTGCCGGGTCGATTGTCGCTAGCCGCTCTGGCCATCAGCGGCGGTACCTATCTGATTCTTGCGCAACTAAATGTCAATAGTTACGACCTAGGTCTTTATCATCTTCCCTATGTCAATCACCTGGTGTCCTTTGGGCCTGAGCTTGGTCTGGCCAATTTGCATGCTCGCTTTGGTTTTTATAATGTTCAGTTCTTTGGCCAGGTCCCCTGGCAATTGCTGAGCGGTGATCCAGGCCTGATTTCCCCCTCGCTGAATATTATATTTTTCCAGGCTTTTCTGCTGCATTTTTTCTGCGCCATCCTGCCTTCTGCGCCCCAGCCCTCTGGCGCACGCCACACCCATCTGCTGCTACTAGCCCTAGGGCTCACGGTCGGGCTTCCCACGCTGGGATCCCTGGCTGGCTTTGATGCCGATTTCGCCCTGAGCGCCTCCATCCTGATGCTGATCGACGCGGTGGTTCGCCCGGCGACCGCCACGATGCGTCGGGCCTGTCTGCCCCTCGTGGCCCTGCTGCCGCTGATCAAGTTGTCCGGGGTGCTGGCGGTGCTGGCCGTTGGTGGCTTTCTGGTGATTGAGCGCTTGCTGAGCGGCCTGTTCAAGCTGGGCCCCGGCGAGGGCCATGGCGCCGAGGGCCCCGGTGCTGCCGCCCCCGGTCCCGCGGCACGTCCGTTCGCGGCGGCCCTGCCGCTGCTGCTGGCGGCCTGGCTGTGCCTGGCCACCACGGGGATCCTCCAGAGCGGCTATCCCCTCTTCCCTAGCGTCACCCTGGGTCCCATCGGCCACCAGGCCGTGTCCCGGGCCGGAACCCGTGATCTCCAGGAGCGGGCGATCACGGCCTATGCCCGCTTCAACGACGACCAGGCGGGCATGGCCTCCGGCAAGGTGCAGGCGCGGGCGCCGCTCTCCCGCTGGCTCCCCGCCTTCCTGGGATCGCCCCGCGGGCAGCAGCTGATGGCCTGGATCTCCGCGGCCCTGTTCGCCAGCCTCGCGGGCCTGGCCGCCACGTTCCACCGTTCCCGGGATCGCTGGCTCCTCAGCCTCACGGCCCTTTCCTTGACCACCCTGGGCCTGCTGCTGTTGGCCCTGTTGGGGTTGCCGCCCAACCCCCGCTTTTTCGCCTGGCTGGGGGCCCTCGCCTTCGTTGTGGCCCTGGAGACCCTCTGGCGCCGGCCCCTGCTGGGGCTCGTGGGGGCAGGCCTGCTGGCCGTGGGGCTGGCGGCGAAGGGGCACCGCTCGCTGCTGGTCGGCGTCGGTCGCCCGCCGGTCCAGACCCTCCAGGAGGAGCGCCGGGGGCTGCATGGTTGGTCCTCGCGTCAGCCAGGGGACCAGGTCACGATCCACCAACCGCGCCGGGGGGATCAATGTTGGGCCGTGCCGGCCCCCTGTAGTCCCTCCCGGGCGGGACTGGAGGATGGCCAGGCGGGCAATCTGCTGCGCTGACCCGCCTCCGGAATGCCCTCTAGGGTCAGGGGAGGACGACGCAGGCCATGGCCAAGGCGAAGAAACAGGCACGTTCGGCGGACCCCGCCCATCGGCTCCTGGCGGACAACCGCCTGGCGCGCCATCAGTACGAGATTCTCGAAACCCTGGAAACCGGCGTGGAGCTGCTGGGCACGGAGGTGAAGTCGATCCGGGCCGGCCAGGTGAACCTGCGGGACGGTTTCTGCCTGATTCGCAACGGTGAGATGCAGCTGCATAACGTGCATATTTCGCCCCATAGCTATGCCGGGCGCTACTTCAACCACGACCCCCTGCGGGTGCGCAAACTGTTGGCCCATCGCCGCGAAATCGATCGTCTCCGCGGCGCCCTCGACCAGAAGGGCCTCACCCTGATTCCCCTCAATGTGCACCTCAAGGGCTCCTGGCTCAAGGTGACGATTGGCCTGGGGAAGGGTCGCAAGCTCCATGACAAGCGGCAGGAGGAGCGGCGCAAGCAGGACATGAAGGATGCCCGCGCTGCCATCGCCCGGCTCTGAGCCGCGCGTCAGGGAGTTGTTGGGGGTGGTGGGGCTGCTGGAGCTGGGTTGGCGGGGGCGGCGGGAGCCGTGGGCTCCGCTCCCGGGGCCAGCGTGTCTGAGGGTGGGGTTGGCGCGGACGTCCCCTCGGGCGGGGTGGCGGCCGGTTCCGTGGGGACCGGGGCCCCATTCGGGGCTGAGGGCGTGTCGGGCTTGGGGGGAGGGGGGGCCGGATCGGCCCGCAGCGACAACCGGATCTGGGCTGGGGCCACCCCCTCGTTGGTGATCAGCAGCTGCACGGGGGAGGCCTTCTGAACGCCGAGGGTCACCACCCGCAACGGACCCTTGCTCTCCAGCCGGCTGCCATCGGCCCCGAAGACGCTCATCTGCAGCAGGGGCGTGCCGTTGACGCCGAGGGCCAGCCCGTGGCCCGCTGGGATCCGGATGGGGAACAGCCGAGCTCCACTGGCGGGGATTTCGGTGCTGATCAGTTGGGTGGATTGGGAGGGCACCTCAATCGGCTCAATGCGCACATTGGCGAGGGTCTGCTCGGCGGCGGCATACCAGAGCTGACGGAAGGGCTCCGGCGGCAGATCTTTACGAGCTTGGCTGGGCAATAGGTTCTGGGCGCTGGCGGACACCAGTTGCCGCAGGACCTCAGGGCTTAGGCCTTGCTGCACCAGCGATTGCTTGCGCCGTTCCCAATCGCCGCTGTTGAAGCTGCCCAGTTGTTGGCGTATCGGCAGCGGCAGTTGTTCGACGCGGGCCAGCCATTCCTCGGCGAGTTCATTCCACACCTTGCGCAGCGGTTGATCGTCTAGAGCGTCGCTGGGCAGGCGGCCATGGCGCTCCGGGTATTGGGCCAGCAGGCTGGCATCCACCAGTCGCAGAAACCAGTCGCGGTCCACTTGAAGGGCCCGCAGGCGATTGAGCAGTTGCTGGCGCTGGTCCACCTCCGACGGGGGCAGGCTGCTGGTGGCATCGCCGCCGCCCAGGCCGGGGCTGGCGTTCGGGGCGCTCCCGCGGCCCAGCCACCACCATCCCAGGGCGGTGCCCACGATCGCGGACAACACCAAGGCGATCAGCACCGGCCATAGCCCTCCTTCCGCCGCCTCCTCCCGTTCAAGGCTGCGGCGTTGGAAGTCGCTTGGGCCATAGCGGAGTTCCTGGGCTTCCGGTTCCGTCGGTTGAGGGGCGGCGGGGGCCGGGGGCTCCGGGGGTGGTGCTGGCTCAGGTTCCGGCTCGGCCTTCGCGCTGGCCTCGGGCACTGGGGGCTCCGGGGGCACTGCAGTGGGGGCGGCTGCCGTGGCGGGCGGCGGCACCAGCATCACGGTGCGATCGGCGCGGGGCACGGGCCCGGTGCTGTCCGGCATGGCCAGGCGCTGAAAGGCCTCCAAGGCCTCCGCCGCCGAGGCGAAACGCCCACCGGACTCCCGCTGCAGCAGGCGCTCCAGCTGGCTGCGCAGGGCGGGTTCCTGGTCGAGGGAGGCCGGCCAGCGCCAATCCAGGCTGACCGGATCCATCAAGGCGGCAGGCCCTTGGCCGCTCAGCAGCACCAGGGCCACCACCCCCAGGGCATGCAGGTCCATCCAGGGCTCCGCCGGTTCGCCGCGGGCCAGCTCCGGGGGCGCGTAGCCGGGGGTGGCTCCGGAGGGCGTCGGGTCGTGGCTGCCCCGGGCCAGGCCAAAATCCAGCAGCACCGGCAGGCCATCGCTGTCACGGCGCACCAGGTTGGCCGGGGTCAGATCGCCATGCAACAGATCCTGGCCATGGAGGGCTGCGATCACGGGCAGCAGCTGGCGCAGCAGCAGCAGCACCTCCCCGGCGCCGAACACCAACTGGCGTTCCGCGCGGGCGGCGAGCAAGTGCTGGTAGGTGGGGCCCCGCAGCCACTCGCGCACCAGCCAGAGGTCGTTGGCATCGCTAAGGGCCGGGCCGAAGCGGGGCAGCTGGGGGTGGAGCAGCCCCTGCAACCGCCCCCAGAGCTCGCGGGCCCGCTGTTGATCCTGTTCGGGCCCGATCTGACGAAGGGCGACGGGGGCATCGGCGGCCAGTTGATCGCTGGCCAGCCAGAGTCGCCCCTGGGGAACGGCCCCATCGCTGGGGGGGGCCAGGGGCTTCTCCAGGCGGTAACGGTTGCCGATCAACTGGCCGGCTTCAGCCATGGAAGCGCCCATCAGCGGCTCGCCGCGTCAGCGGGCGCCAGGGGGGCGGCTTCGGGCTGGTGCAGGCCGCGTCCCGCTAGCCAGGCCTGGTCGTAGAGACGGGAGCGGTAGCGGTCCCCGCCATCACAGAGGACCGTCACGATGCGATGGCCTGGACCCAGCCGCCGGGCCGTCTCGACGGCGGCGGCCACGTTGATCCCCACGGAACCGCCCATGAACAGGCCTTCCTGCCAGAGCAAGCCGTAGATCGTGTCGAGGGCGGCCTGGTCGGGGATGCGCACGGCGTCATCGATGGGGGCGCCCTCCAGATTGGCGGTGACACGGCTGTTGCCGATGCCCTCGGTGATCGAGTTGCCCTCGGCGTGGAGGCCATCCCCGCTGGCCCAGCTGTGCAGGGCGCTGCCGTGGGGATCGGCCAGCACGCAGCGCACCCGGGGATCCTGCTCCTTCAGGTAGAGCGCCACACCGGCGTAGGTGCCGCCGGTCCCGGTGGCGGCCACCCAGGCATCCAGGCGTCCCTGGCACTGGCGCCAGATCTCTGGGCCGGTGCTGCTGTAGTGGGCGCGGCGATTGGCCAGGTTGTCGAACTGGTTCGCCCACACCGCGCCGGGCAGGTCAGCGGCGATCTGGCCAGAGAGGCGCACGTAGTTGTTGGGATCGCTGTAGGGAACCGCTGGCACGGTGCGTACTTCGGCGCCCAGGCTGCGCAGCAGGCCGATTTTTTCGGCGGACTGGGTGTCGGGAATCACGATCAGGCAGCGATAGCCGCGGGCGTTGCAGAGATGGGCCAGGCCGATGCCCGTATTGCCCGCCGTCCCCTCCACCACGGTGCCTCCCGGCCGCAGCACCCCGGCTGCCTCCGCCTCCAGGAGGATCCCGAGGGCGGCCCGATCCTTCACCGAGCCGCCCGGATTCATGAATTCGGCCTTGCCGAGAATCTCGCAGCCGGTCAGGGCGCTGAGCGCCCTCAGCCGGATCAGGGGCGTGTTGCCCACGGCCTGGACGAACCCGTCACAGATGCCCTGCGTGCTGCTCCCACCCATGCCGCTGGCCTGCCGATGCATCGTTGCGTGGGCGGATCGTAGGGAACCTCCCTAGGGTCAGGCTGAGCCAGCACCACGGCGATGGGTTTGGGAGGGGAGATCAGCACAGCAGCTTGCCCCCCCGATCTCCCCGACCCCATCCCCGCCCTGCAACAACGGCTCGAGCAGGTGCGTCGCTTCAGTGAAGCCCTGATCCTGCCGTTGGAGCCGGAGGACCTGAATCTGCAGGGCATGGCGGACGCCAGCCCGCCCAAGTGGCATCTGGGCCACACCACCTGGTTCTTCGAGACCTTCCTGCTGGAGCCCCATCTCGAGGGCTGGCAGGGCAGTGATCGCCGTTGGGCCTATCTGTTCAACTCCTACTACGACGCCATCGGCCCCCGTCATCCCCGGCCGCAACGGGGCCTGCTCACCCGTCCGGCGATCGGCGCCGTCCTGGCCTGGCGCCGCCGGGTGGACGCCGGTCTGCAGCGGCTGTTGGAGGGGTTGGTGGGCCATGCCCCCGCACCGGCGTGGCTGCCCCTCGTGGAACTGGGTTTGCAGCACGAACAACAGCACCAGGAGCTGTTGTTGATGGACCTGCTCGATGGCTTCAGCCGCAACCCCCTCGCCCCGGCCTACGGCACGGAAGCGGCGGGTCCGGAAGCCCGTTTCGAGGCCGCCTGGCGGGCGGAGGGCGATCCAGGGGCGTCCCCTGCCTGGCGCCAGCACCCCGGGGGCCTGGTGGAGATCGGCCAGAACCCGGCGGCGGGCGGCTTCCATTTCGACCATGAGGCCCCGCGCCACCGGGTGTGGCTGGATCCGTTTGCCGTGGCCGAGCGGCTGGTGACCAACGCCGCCTATGGGGCCTTCATCGCCGAGGGGGGCTATCGCCGGCCGGAGCTGTGGATGAGCGAGGGCTGGGCCGTGGTCCAGCAGCGGGGCTGGCAGGCCCCTCGCTACTGGCGGGGGGACGAGATCTTCACCCTGGCGGGTTGCCATCGCCGGGATCCGCAGGCGCCGGTACGCCATCTGAGCTGGTTCGAGGCCGACGCCTATGCCCGCTGGGCAGGGGCACGGCTGCCCAGCGAAGCCGAATGGGAAACGGTCGCCGCTGCTGGCTTGCCCCAGAGCAGCGGATTGGTGTGGCAATGGACCGCCAGCCCCTTCCGCCCCTACCCCGGCTTCCGACCGGCGCCTGGGGCCGTGGGCGAGTACAACGGCAAGTTCATGACCTCCCAGTTCGTGCTGCGCGGTGGCGCCTACCTCACCCCCCCAGGCCACAGTCGCCTGGTGTATCGAAACTTTTTTCCGCCAGCGAGCCGCTGGATGGTGGCCGGCCTGCGCCTGGCCCGGGACGGAGACGCCTGATGAGCCGGCCATCCACGACGATGCTGATCGATCTGCACCCGGCCCCGGCCGACCTGTGGCGGTTGGTGCTGGAGGGCATGGCGCGACAACCGCGTCAGTTGCCCGCCTGGCTGCTCTACGACGCCGAGGGCTCCCGCCTGTTCGAGGCCATCGGCGAACAACCTGAATATGGCCTCACCCGTAACGAAACCGCCCTGCTCGGCCAACGGGCCACCGAGCTGGCCGAGGCCCTCGGCCCTGGGGTGCTGATCGAGTTCGGTGCCGGTGCCGCCCGCAAGGTGGACCCGTTTCTGGCGGCCCTGGCCCCCAAGGCCTATGGGGCCCTGGATATCAGCGCCGACCACCTGGCCCAGGCCTGTGAGGCCCTGCAGCGGCGCCATCCGACCGTGCCGGTGCTGGGCATCTGCTGCGACTACAGCACCTTGACGGCCTTGCCCCCGGAGCCCCTGTTGGCGGGACGGCGGCTGGGCTTCTACCCCGGCAGTTCCCTGGGCAATTTCGACCCGCCGGAGGCGCAACGGCTGTTGGGCCAGTTTCGGCGGCTGCTGGGGCCGGAGAGTCGGCTGCTGATCGGCATCGACCAACCCAAACCCGTGGCCCGACTGGAGGCGGCCTACAACGATGCCGCCGGCAGGTCAGCCGCCTTCGCCATGAATCTGTTGAAGCGCCTCAACCGCGATGCGGCGGGCACCTTTGATCCCGCCGGGTTCCGCTATCGGGCGTGGTGGCAGCCGGAGCAAAGCCGCATCGCCATGGCCCTGGTGAGCCGGCACCGCCAGACGGTGCAGCTGGCGGGGCAGACCTGGACGTTCGCCGCCGATGAACCCTTGATCACCGAATACAGCTACAAATACGACTCGGCCTCCTTCCTGGCCTTGGCGGCAGGCGCCGGCTGGTGCTCCGCAGGCCGCTGGATGGATCCGGATCACGACCTGTGCCTGCATGTGCTGCACCAGGCAGACTTGGAACCCGCTGGGAGCTGAAGGATGGGCCGGGAGGATCAGCGTCAGGCGATGCGGCATCTGCGCGAAAGCCTGATCGAGCAGCTGGAGGCGCTCTACCGTGATGCCTTCGATCGCATCAGCGAACAGGAGCTGGGCGAGGGGGCGATTGCCCGACTCACCCAGTTGCTGCTGCGCTCCCGTGAGGCGGCGATCACTCCCCTGCAGGAGGAGATCGAAGCCCCCCTGATCACCCGGGCACCGGATTCCCCCTGATGGCCGCGAGCTGGTTGGATGAACTGGAGGCCCGCCTGGAGCAACGGCTGGAGTCCTTCCTGCGGGCCAACCCCGCCCAGGAGGCCCTGCTGGCCGAGCAGGCGGCCCGCGACCGCCAGGACTGGCTGCGTGGCCAGAGGCTGGACCTGCAGCAGCAGGCGGAGCGGCAGCGGCAGGCGTTACTGGCGCTGGCGGAGGAGATCCGTGCGTGGCAGCAACGGGTGGAACGGGCCCGTGCCGCCCGTGAGGAGGTGCTGGCGAGTCGCGCCGAAGCCCATATCGCCACCCTGATGGAGCAGGGGCGCCAGCGCTGGCAGGCGCTGGAGCAGCTGGGGGAACGGTTCACCGCCGTGGAGCGGGAGCTGGCCACCGGGACGCCGCCGCCCGCCCGAGGACCTAGAGCGGCCGCCCCGGCTTCGGGGTCCCCAACTGCGGCCCAAGGCGCCGCTGCCGACGGCCTGGATGCCGCCTGGTCCCAGTTCGAAGCCCAGCAGGATCTCCAGGAGCTGCAGCGTCGGCTGCAGCGCTGAGCACGCCCTCCACCCGCCTCCCCCGCCGATGGGCTTCCTGCTCGCCAAGTTGCTGCCGCTGGCGCTCTATCCCCTTGGTTTGGCCCTGGCCCTGCAGCTGGCCGGACTGCTGGGGCGCCGCCGGCCGTGGGCTACGGGGGTGTCCGCCGCCGGTGTTGCCGTGCTGGGGCTGGCGGCGATGCCGTTGGTCAGTCGGGAGCTGGTGTGGGGGTTGGAGGAGCGGGCCATGGCCCTCAGCCCGGTCGTGGTGCCTACGGCGGATGCGGTGTTGGTGTTGGGGGGCGGTCTGCGGCCGGCCCTCCCCCCACGGCGCGGGGTGGAGGTGGGCGAAGCGGGGGATCGGCTGCTCACCGGCGTGGAGTTGATGCGACGGGGGCGGGCTCCCTGGTTGCTGCTCTCCGGGGGGCGGGTCACGTTCGCGGCGGACGACCCCTCGCCGCCGGAGGCCCGTTCCGCCGCCCAACTCGCCGGCTGGATGGGGGTGCCCCAGCGTCAGCTGCTGTTGAGTGAGCAGGCGCGGACCACCGCCGAGGAGGCCGTCGCCTTGAACACGCTCGCCCGCCAGCGGCGCTGGCGGCGGGTGCTGCTGGTGACCAGCGCCACCCACATGCCCCGGGCTCTGGCCACCTTTCATCACCTCACGGCCCTCGAGGTGGTGCCGGTGGCCTGTGACTACCAGTTGCCCCTGCGCAGGGCCTTCGGTCGCCCCACGGCGGCAGCCCTGGCCTTGGCGTTGCTCCCCAGTGCCGATGCCCTCCAATCCACCACGGTGGCCCTGAAGGAGCACCTGGGTCTGATGGTGTATCGCTGGCGGGGCTGGAGCTGAAGCGCTCCTGGGGACCCGGTCCTATTTCTTGGCGACCGGAGGCACCAGGCTCACTCCCTCCGGCGGCGGGGTGGGGTCGGGATCGGCGATCAGCATGTGCTGAAGCACGATCTCGGGGCGCTCGCTATCTCGCCAGCGGATCCGATAGGCCGGCATCTTGGTGCCACGGCTGGTGGTTTGTTCCACCGGCTCCATCACCCATCCACGGCGCGAACGCCCCTGGGGGTTGCGCTTCACCACCGCATCAGCGTGTTGGAAGCGAAAACCGACGCGCTCACCGCTCATGTGTTGGGAGACCCCCGATTGGGGTGATTACCTAATCGACTCCATTATCCCACTGCGTCGGCGCCACGCTGCGGTAGAGGGGACTCGGGCCGGAGCAGGGGGAAGGCGATCACATCCCGGATCGATGGGCTGTCGGTGAGCAGCATCGCCAGGCGATCGATGCCGATGCCCAGGCCGCCGGTGGGTGGCATGCCCACTTCCAGGGCATGGAGGAAGTCTTCGTCCACGGTTTGGGCCTCCAGATCCCCCGCCAGCTTGCGGGCCTGCTGGGCCTCCAGCCGCTGACGCTGATCGAGGGGATCGATCAGTTCGCTGAAGGCGTTGGCCATCTCACGGCCGTAGATGAACAGTTCAAACCGCTCCACCAGACCGGGTTTGCTGCGGTGCGCCCGGGCCAGGGGGGAATTCTCCACCGGGTAATCGAGCACGAAGGTGGGCTGGATCAGCGTCTCCTCCACCCGCTGCTCAAAGGCCTCCACCAGCAGCCGGCCCACCGAATCGGCGGCCTCCGGCACCACCAGTCCAGCCGCCTCCATTGCGCTGGCCGCCTCGGCGCGCTCGCGGAAGGCGGCGAACTGAAGGCCCGTGGCGGCCTCCACCAGCTCGTGCATCGTGGCTCGCCGCCAGCCGGGGCTGAGATCGATGGCTGTGTCCTGATAGGTGATCTGCGTTGTGCCGCACACCTCAAGGGTCACCGCCGCCATCAGCTGCTCGGTGAGTTCCATCATGTCGTGGTAATCGGCGTAGGCCTGATAGATCTCCACGGAGGTGAATTCGGGGTTGTGGCGGGTGCTCACCCCCTCATTGCGAAAGATTCTCCCCAGCTCGTAAACCCGTTCAAAGCCCCCGACCACCAGGCGCTTGAGGTGCAGTTCGGTGGCAATTCGCAGGGTGAGGGGCAGATCCAGGGTGTTGTGGTGCGTTTCAAAGGGACGGGCGTCGGCTCCCCCGGCTTCGGCCTGGAGCACCGGCGTTTCGATCTCCAGGAAGCCCCGGTCGTCGAGCCAGCGGCGCAGGCCACTCACCAGCCGGGCCCGGCGGCGGAAGGTGTCCCGGGTGTGGGGGGACACGATCAGATCGAGATAGCGCTGCCGATAGCGTTTTTCCACGTCGGCCAGGCCATGCCACTTGTCGGGCAGGGGTTGGAGCGCCTTGCAGAGCATCTGCCAGTGGCTCACCTTCACTGAGAGTTCGCCCCGATCGGTGCGTTTGAGGGTGCCGCGCACGCCGATCCAGTCGCCGATGTCCACCAGCGTTTTCAGGTGCTCAAAGGCGTCCGGCTGGGGCGGCTCGGACGCCTCCAGGGTGGCCCGTTCGAGATAGAGCTGGATCGCACCGCTCTCGTCGGCCAGGGTGAAAAAGGCAAGCTTGCCCATCACGCGCCGAGTCATCACCCGCCCGGCGACGGCCACCAGCTCCTCCCGCTCGGCGCCCTGGGCCAGGTCGGCGTGGGCCTCCTGCAACGCCGCGGTGCGATGGCTGGGGGCGAAGCTCAGGGCATAGGGGGGGTGTCCGGCGGCCTCCAGGGCCCGGGCTTTTTCCAGACGGGTCGCGCGCAGATCCGACAAGGCTCGGTGCGAAGGGAGGGAGGGAGGTCCCCATCCTGCAGGAGCGTCGGGTGCGGCGCCTTAGCCCGCAGCGACGGCCACCGGGGCCAGGGCCCCATCCCCCATCCGCTGGGAGGCATAGCCCGTGCCCCGCACCGTGAGGATCAGTTCCGGGTTGCGGGGATCGGGCTCCAGCTTGCCCCGCAGGCGGGCCACATAGACGTCCACCACCCGCAGGTCGGCGGCACGGCGGGGGGGGTAGCCCCAGAGTTGTTCAAGGATTTCAGCCCGCGGCACCACCCGCCCAGGCTCGCGGAACAGCAGTTCCAACAGGCTGAATTCGGTGTAGGTGAGAGCAATGCGCTGGCTGTCGCGGGTCACCTGGCGCCGATTGGTGTCCACCACCAGATCCCCCAGCCGCATCACCCCCGTGCCGTTGGAGGGCTCGCGGGGCTCGTTGGTGGCCGAGCCCCGACCCACCCGCCGCAGGATCGTGGTGATGCGGGCTTCCAGTTCCTTGGGGCTGAAGGGTTTGGGAAGATAGTCGTCCGCCCCTAGATCCAGGCCGGCCACGCGTTCAGCGATGGCATCCAGGGCGGAGAGGAAGATGATCGGGACGCAGGATTCGGCCCGCAGGCGCCGACAGACCGCGAAGCCATCGAGTTTGGGCAGCATCACGTCGAGCACCACCAGATCGGGCTGCTCGCGGTGGAAGAGGGTGAGGGCTTCCTCGCCGTCTTCGGCGCAGATCACGCGAAAGCCGGCCAGCTGGAGGCGCATCACCAACACCCGGCGTACCGCCGGTTCATCGTCCACCACCAAAATGGTGGCTCGATAGTCGAGGCCCTGGCCATCCCGGGAGAGGTCGCTCGGCGGATCAGACGGCGAAAGATCCTCCAGGGGCATGGGCAGAAAGCCGATGAAGAATCGCAACCATACCCTTCAACCCGGCGGCCAGTCATCCCCTGAATCAGCACTGGCGCCCCGGATCTGGCCAGATTTAAGGTTTTCTACGGATCCAGGAAAGGGCGGCGCGCCAGGCTCCTCACGGCCAGCGGGCGGCGGCGTAGCGGTTCCACTCCAGTTCCGCCTCGGCCAGGGCCGCATCGCTGCTGAGTTGGCCCAACATGGCCTTCTGCAGCTGGGTGTAGAGGATCGCCTGCAGGCGCTTCACCCCTGGGCTGGGGGGCACCAACACCTTGGCCTCCTGCAACGTGTCCGCTGAGAGCCGACGGGCCTCCCGCACCAGGCGTTCCCCGGAGTCGGCGGGGGCCGAACCGTCCAGGCGGCTCCGCAGCTGGCGCAGCGCCTGGGTGGAGGACGGCAGCACCCGGGCCTCCTCGGAGAAGCGCAGTTGGTTGGCGGCATCGGTGAGGAACAGGGCGAAGCTGGCCGCGTCCTGTTGATGGGCGCTCTGGCGGGGGATCACCAGATTCATCACCGCCACATTGGCCACCCCGTCGCGGCCCGTCAGGGGCGGCCAGGGGGCGGTGACGGCGGCGATGCCGGGGGCGTTGGTCTGCAGGTTGCGCAGGAATTCCGGGCCAACGGCCACCTGGGCCAGGTCCCCCGCCTGGTAGAGCTCGATGGCCCGTCGGTAGCCCTGGCTCACCACCTCCCGCGGCAGCAGGCCCCTTCGGTAGAGATCGCTCCAGAAGCGGAAGGCACGGCGGCCGGCGGGGCTGTTGAAGGCGGCGCGGCGGCGGCCATCGAGCAGGCGCACATCCATCTGCACCAACGACTCGAGCAGTTCGGCCGAGTCGTCCGGCACCACCGTCACGAACAGGGCGTAGCGGCCGGTGCGCCGCCGAACCGCTTCGGCATAGGCCGGCACCTCCTCCCAGCGGCGCGGTGGGGCGTCATAGCCCGCCTGGCGCAGTAGGGAGCGGTTCGCCATCGTCACCCGGCTAGTGAGATACCAGGGGAGGGCGAACTGGTGGCCGTCCTGGAAGCCGGCGCCCCAGACGCTGGGGAGATAGGCGGCCGAGGTGGACGGCGGCAGCACCGCCTCCAGGGGCAGCAGCCCCCCTTTGCTGGCCAGGTTGGCGGCGAAGGGGGGATTCAGATTGACCAGGTCTGGGGCGGTGTGGGCGAACACCGCCGCCAGCAGCTTGCGTTCGGCCGAACTCCAGGGCACGTCGGTCCAGCGGATCCGCAGGCCGGGATGGCGCTGCTCCCAGGCCTGGATCACCCGCCGCATGTAGGGGTTGAAGCGGGGGGCCAGATCCAGGGTCCAGACGTTGATCTCCCGAGGGCTGGGCCGCGGTCCGCCACAGCCCACGAGGGCCAGGAGGAGCAGCAGCACCAGCGGCAGCGGCACCAGCGGCAGGACGTGGCGGCGCAGCAGGAAGGGGGGCATCGAGGCCAGCAGCGCGATGGACGGGGCGGAATGGGCCGCGCTGGGGCAGGCCGACCGCCCTTTGATCATCCCAGTGGCCGGGGGGTGGCATCCATGGGAGGCGGACCCCGGTCCTGGGTGCCGCATCATTGATCCAACTCACGATGACAACTCTCATGGGCGTCAACTCCGTCACCCTCGTCGGCCGGGCCGGCCGAGACCCCGAGGTGCGCTACTTCGAATCGGGCACCGTGGTGGCCAATCTCACCCTGGCGGTGAACCGCCGCAGCCGCGACGACGAACCGGACTGGTTCAACCTCGAGATCTGGGGCAAGCAGGCCCAGGTGGCGGCGGATTATGTCCGCAAGGGGTCCCTGGTGGGCATCATCGGCTCCTTCAAGCTGGACCGCTGGACGGACCGCGCCACCGGGGAGGAGCGCAGCAAGCCGGTGATCCGCGTCGATCGCCTTGAACTGCTGGGGTCTAAGCGCGATGGCGAGGGCTTCGCCGGTGGCGGCGGTGGCAGTGGCAGTGGCAGTGGCAGTGGCGGTGGTGGCGGTGGTGGCAGTTATGGGGGCGGCGGTTATGGGGGCGGTGGCGAGCCCAGTGAGGAGGAAGTGCCCTTCTGACTCCAGGGCATAGCTCCGGTCAACGTCCAGGGCCCAGGCGCCCCCTCCACGGCTGGCTCAGGGCCGTTGGCGGCGGCGCCAGAGCCTGAGGCCGAGCCACACCACCACCCCCAGGACCACCAGCACCACCACCTTGTTCACCAGGCCCTCGATCGGCTTAATGAACGCCAGCACCTGGGTCCAGTTGCTGCCCAAGGCCCAGCCGGCCGCCGTGAGCGCCAGATTCCACACCAGGCTGCCGGCGGTGGTCCAGAACAGAAACGGCCCGAAGGGCATCAGTTCGATGCCCGCCGGCACGGAAATCAGGGTGCGGATGGCGGGGATCAGCCGGCCCCAGAACACCACGGCGGCCCCATGGCGCTGGAACCAGTGGCGGGAATCCTCCAGCTCCTTCACCGACACGCCCACCCAGCGGCCGTTGCGCTCCACCCACGTTTTGAGCCGTTCCTCGTTCACGAGGCGGCCGATGCCATACCAGGGCAGGGCCCCCACTACGGTGCCCAGCAGGCCGGCCAGCACCGCCAGGGCGAAGTTCAGCTGCCCCTGGCCCACGTAGAAGCCCGCCAGGGGCATGATCAGCTCCGAGGGAATCGGCGGGATCACGTTCTCCAGCACCATCGCCGTGAAGATGCCGAGGTAGCCCCATTCGGACACCAGCTGCTCCACGGTGCCGTTGAGGGAGCTGAACATCGACATCACGGGACCGGCCGTCGTTGCTGCTGAGTCTTCCAGATCCGCAGGGCCAGCCGGCCCTGATCGGCCATAAAAAAACCCGGCCTGGGGAGGCCGGGCCTGGGAGCCGGCATCAAGCCGGCCCCGATGTTGGCGTTCAGGCGATCGCTCAGTAGCGGTAGTGATCCAGCTTGTAGGGACCTTCCACGGGCACGTTGATGTAGGCGGCCTGCTCGGCGCTCAGCTCGGTGAGCTTGGCGCCGATCTTGTCGAGGTGGAGGCGAGCCACCATCTCATCAAGGTGCTTGGGCAGCACATACACCTGCTTCTCGTACTGCTCGCCTTTGGTGAACAGTTCGATCTGGGCCAGCACCTGGTTGGTGAAGGAGTTGGACATCACGAAGCTGGGGTGGCCGGTGGCGCAGCCCAGGTTCACCAGCCGGCCTTCGGCCAGCAGGATGATCCGGTTGCCGCTGGGCAGGACGATGTGGTCCACCTGGGGCTTGATGTTGTCCCAGGTGTATTGCTTCAGCGAAGCTACATCGATTTCGTTGTCGAAATGGCCGATGTTGCAGACGATGGCCTGATCCTTCATCTGGATCAGGTGCTCGTGACGGATCACCTGGAAATTGCCGGTGGCGGTCACGAAGATGTCCACATCGGCCACCACGTCGTTGAGACGGACGACGCGGTAGCCCTCCATGGCGGCCTGGAGCGCACAGATCGGATCGATCTCGGCGATCATCACGGTGGCGCCGAGGCCCCGCAGGGACTGGGCTGAACCCTTGCCGACATCGCCGTAGCCCATCACCAGGGCCACCTTGCCGGCCACCATCACGTCGGTGGCGCGCTTGATGCTGTCCACCAGCGATTCGCGGCAGCCGTAGAGGTTGTCGAACTTGCTCTTGGTGACCGAGTCGTTGACGTTGATGGCCGGGAAGGGCAGTTCGCCGCTCTTCTGCAGTTGATAGAGACGGGCCACGCCGGTGGTGGTCTCCTCGGTGACGCCCTGGATGTTGGCGTGGATGCGGGAGTAGAAGCCGGGCTCCACCGCCAGCTTGGCGCGGATCGACTTGAAGAGGGCAATCTCCTCTTCGCTGCCGGGGTTGTCGAGCACCGAGAGATCCTGCTCGGCCTTGGTGCCGAGGATCACGAGTCCGGTGGCGTCGCCGCCATCGTCCAGGATCATGTTGGGGGTGCCGCCATCGCCCCACTCCAGGATGCGGTGGGTGAAGGCCCAGTACTCATCCAGGTTTTCACCCTTGTAGGCGAACACGGGAATGCCGGCGGCGGCGATGGCCGCGGCGGCATGGTCCTGGGTGGAGAAGATGTTGCAGGAGGCCCAGCGCACTTCGGCGCCGAGGGCCACCAGGGTTTCGATCAGAACGCCGGTTTGGATCGTCATGTGCAGCGAACCGGCGATCCGGGCGCCCTTGAGGGGCTTCTCGGCGCCATATTTCGTCCGCAGGGCCATCAGACCCGGCATTTCGGTTTCGGCGATGTTCAGCTCCTTACGGCCAAACTCGGCCAGGCCGATGTCGGCGATCACGTAGGTGCTGGTGCTCTGGAGGCCGCTGAGCACGGCCGCCGGGCTTGTGGGGGTAGCCACCATGAAACAAGCGCTCCCTCTGCGGGGAGATCGAAGGTGAGGAAATATGTGCAGAGACGCCGAGGCTTCGGGCTCGCTTAGGGAGAATCTACAGGGATGTCACACATTGATGCGCAGGCGCCATCCAGCCCCGAGGCTGCCCCCCGCCTGAGCTGGCAGCTGGCGGATCCCGCCGCCACAGCGGGTCTGGGCGCCGCCTTGGCCGATCTGCTTCCCGTTGGCGCCACGTTGCTGCTAAGGGGCGACCTAGGGGCCGGCAAGACCTGCCTGGTGCAGGGGCTGGCGGCGGCCCTGGGCATCAGCGAACCGATCACCAGCCCCACCTTCGCCCTGGCCCAGCACTACGCCGGCCAGACCACCGACGGCCGCCCCACGGCCCTGGTGCACCTCGACCTCTACCGGCTGGAGGATCCCGCCAGCGCCGATGAATTGTTCGCCCAGGAGGAGGAGGAAGCCCAGGCCCTGGGGGCGCTGCTGGCGGTGTAATGGCCCGAGCGGTTGAGCGTGCTGCCGGCGGGCTGCTGGACGTTGGAGCTGGCCCTGAGCGATCCGCTCGATCCGGAGGCCGGACGGGTGGGACGGTTGACGCCTCCGCGCTCAGGGCCGCGCTCAGGGCCTTAGCTGGGGCACCCGCTCGTAGAGCCGGGCGGTGAGCTCCTCGCGGCGCTGCCAGAGGCTGCGATACCAGGTTTCCCGGGCGACGGCCTGGTGGTGTTGCAGCCGTGAACCGGCCACCCACTGGCGGGCCCGCAGGCCCATGGCCCGGGCGGAGGCGGGATCGGCGAGCCAGCCGTGGAGGGCGGCGCTGAGCTCCTCGGCCGTCTGGAACAGCCGGCCGGTGTCGCCCTCTCGCAGGCTGTCGGCATACACGGTGGGGCTGGCCAGGATCGCCAGGCCATGGCCGCCGGCCTCCACGGCCTTGAGGTCCGATTTCATCCGGTTGAACGGCGTGTCGGCCAGGGGCAGGAAGGCGATCTGGCAGGAGCCCAGGACGCGCCGATAGGTGGCGTAGTCGCAGGTGGGGGTGAACTGGCGGGAGGGGAGGGTCAGGGCGTCAAAGAAGGCGCGGTCGTGCACCACCTCCACGTGCCAGCGCTCCGGGGCGGCGGCGAATACCGCGTTCAATGTCGCGATCCAGGGCGCCCAATCGGCTTCGCGGTTGAGGGCACCGAAGAACAGCCGCAGCGGGGTCTCCCCCGACTCTGGCTGCGGCTGCGGCGGTGGGGGCAGGGCCTCCAGGGCATTGCCGAACACCGCCAGCTCCGGGTTGTGGGGGCGGATCGCCGCCGCCAGCGGCTCGGTGGACACCTGCACGGCATGGACGCCGCGAAACACCAGGTGTTGATGGGTGGCGATCGCCGGCCAGCGCTCGGGGTCGTCGTCGTATTCGCTGACGATCATGTAGCCGTTATGGAGGACGCGGCGCAGCTGCTCGAGCGACTCGGGAATGGCGAGGTTGGGGCGCTGCCAGATCAGCAGCCGCGGCAGGGTTAACTCCGCCGGCAGCAGCTCCAGGGAGCCATGGGCGGCCCTGGCCGTGATCGACGGCTGGCTGGTGAGCGAGCGCAGGGGCTGGAGGATCCGCACATCCACCATCCCGGCCTGGGGGCGCAGGGTGATGCAGTCAAGGTGGAGGGAGGGGCGGGGCCGGCGGCTGGCGCGCAGCACGTATTGAAGGGGCGCCATGCCGGCGAGCAGCTGCTGCCGATCCACCCCCAGCCCGGCCAGGGAGGGCTCCAGCAGGCGCACAAACGCCTCGGCCTGCTCGGGTTGGAAGATGCGGGGCGTGAGTTCCTGCAGCTGCAGGCCACAACCGGCCACCAGGTCGCGCAGGCTGTCGCGGGTGAACCAGCGCAGGTGGGTGCGGTCGAACAGCCCTTCGTCGGTTTGGGGCCAGCGGCCTTGGAGCAGGTTGGCCAGCACCGACCAGTGCTGCACGTTCGGCACGCAGGCCAGCAGGACCCCCTCATCGCCGAGCAGGGCGGCGTGGCGGCGCAGGGTGGCCCAGGGATCGCGCAGGTGCTCCAGCACGTCGCCGTAGATCAGGCAATCGAGGGGCGGCAGGTCCGGCAGGGCCAGCTCCTGCTCCTCGGCATCGGCGCGCAGCACATGGTCGAGGCG